>Ga0066340_101_pt1 | contig 157453 bp, 193 predicted proteins | sample RifGroA2_FD_59254 | JGI IMG/M metagenome (GOLD analysis project Ga0066340, IMG submission 59254) | Archaeon GW2011_AR19
CGTTGATACAAATACTCTTGGAACTTATATTGTAACTTATGATGTTGATGATTCAAATGGAAATTCTGCAACACAGGTTACAAGAACTGTTAATGTTGTAGATACAACTATCTCCGTTATTACCTTACTCGGAAATCCTGTAGAAACTATTGAAGCATTTACTCCTTATCTTGATGATGGTGCTACAGCAAACGATAATTATGATGGAGATATTACAACAAATATTGTTACTATAAATCTTGTTGATGTTAATGTTGTCGGTGTTTATATTGTAACTTATGATGTTGCGGATAGTTCTGGAAATAATGCTGTTCAAGTTACAAGAATTGTTAATGTTGTAGATACAATTGCCCCAGTATTAACAAACATTGCTTCTTCTGCCACATCTTCATCAGCAACAATAACTTGGACAACAAATGAAAATGCAAATTCAACAACTTATTATGGAACAACAAATGCCACAACTTCTATTCAAAGTTTAGGTGATTCTGTAACAAGTCACTCAATTAGTTTGTCAAGTTTGTTAGCTTCAACATTTTATTATTTTAATGTAAGTTCCTGCGACGCTGCTGGAAATTGCGCTGTTTCAACTCAATACCATTTCACAACTTCTGCTATTGACAACGGAAATGGCGGCGGAGGAAGCGGTGGCGGGGGTGGAGGAAGCGGAAGCTCTTCTATAAAATATTACACATGTTCAAAATGGAATGAATGGTCTGCATGCAGTGATAGCAAACAAACAAGAATTTGTTCAGAAAAAATAATCACAACTTCGCAAAAAGGAGTTATTGAATCTAAATTCAATGCAACAGAAACACAAACTTGTACAGCGTCGGTTTTAACCCCAACAGGCTCAGCAGTTGAAGAAAGTGAATCAAATGAGGTTTCGCCTGTGGAAGAAGCAACTCCCGGATTTTTTGGAAGAATAACTGGCGCTATAACAGGCGCAGCAACTGGTTTAACTAAATCAAAAGGCGGAAAAGTTTCTTTAATTGTTCTCGGAATTTTAGCTCTGGCTTGGTTATTATTAGCCATTAGCAGAAGAATGAATAGAAAAGATGCAGCAAGAAGAATCAAAATAATTCATAAAAGTGATTTGGGGAAGAAATAATTCTTTTGAATATTTTCAGAAGGGCGAGAAAATCTTTATTTCTGCTGGATATTTACATTAATGATAAATGATGCTGTCTCACTTTCGTAAAGTTTAACCCCATTTGTTTGTTGTAGAAAATGCATTTCTCGATTATATAATTCCCAAATTAGTGACCACAATTTACTTTCTTTATTTATTAATTCTGCATTAAGTTTTAAAACATCGTGAGCTTCTTTAAAGTCAATAACCTTTCCATGTGATTTATAGACCTTACCTTCAGATAATGATTTTGCCACTTTACTTGCTTGTTTATTTTTTCCCTTGAACATGTATTTTTTTAACCATTTTTCGGCAAAAGTTCTTGAATGAGATATTGCATTTTCACAGATTTGAATTACTTCTGGTCTTAATTGAGCTAGTAACGGAATATACATATTGACAGGATCGGGACTTTTCTTATCTTTGATTCTATCCCTTATCTTCTCAAGCCCTCCCAAAAATGCCTGTGCGGGAATTGAAGATTGACCAACAATTATTTGAGGATCAATTGGTCCCAATTCGGATAAATAACCCATTAGTATCTTATCGCTACCCAACGCAATCATTGTTGCTGCACTTTTTGCTTGATTAGGAATTATTACATTAAACTCTTCTGTAAACCTTTCCCTACACATCATTAATAATTTTTCCGCAGCATTAGGCTCTCCACCATTACTAACAATCATCAAATCGGCTTTATTAGAATTTGCTGATCTCAATAAATCTTCAAAAGGTTGAACATCTTCAGATCTAATCATTCGTAAATTATTGATTTCAGGAATATTAATCGGAAAATTTGCTGAAGCATAGCAAATTAATTTCCGTTTTGTAATCTTTTGTATTTCTTTTATTAAATCCTGTCTGATTTTAATATGGTCCTTATGATTCCATTCATCCAAGATTTTTTGAAAGATTGTGTCGTTACTCATTTAAAGACCTCTAAGAATTACTACTGATTTCTCCTTTAACAATATATTTTAATTCTTCAACCCTAATTTGCTTTATAATCTCTGTAAATTCTTCTATTTCTTTCTTCTTATCGTTGCTTAAATCCTTATAAAATTTTGATAAACTCATATTAAAATATAATCCTACATATTATTTAAATGTAGTGATTTTGAACAGATTTTCTCGCTTTGATTGTTGTTCTTGAGGTATCGCTTTATTCTTTTTATGAAACTTAGCTTAAAATTTTTACGGCGATAACTTTCTTTTAGCGGAGCAGTATTTTTAATTTTTCTCAATAACTCACCACTTGCGTGGCTCGGATTTACTTATGATTTCTACCAAGACAGCTTAATTCAATTATTTTATTGACTATTTCTCAAACTTTTCCAACACGACATTTTTCTTAATTTCTGCGAAAGCAGGTATTTTAATTATTTTAATCGTTTTTCCCGCCGTATTTATTCATTATTGTTATAACAGCTTTTTAATACGATAATTTTTTGATAAAATTTAAATACTCTTACATTTATTTTAAGATTATGACTAAAACAACTAAAAAAATTTCAATTACTGCAATCTTAATCATATTTGGAACAATAGTTTTAGTAATTTTAACTTGGCCAAGATTAAGTTTACAGACAAAGTTTGATGGCGGACAATCTAATTTTCAAATTTATAATCCAGATACCGCAAAATTAACAGTTAGTGTATGGAACAGGGGAGGAGCAATTTCGGATTGGAAAATAATAACTCCAGAAAGTTGTGTTTCTGCTAAAGTGGGTGGTAATATTACTTGCACACATGAAGGTTTTGGTGGAATCACACCCTGTACGTTTGCGATATGTTCTCCTACAAAAGTGCAAGAGATAGGTCCTACTGACATAATGAGTTTCAAATTTAACGAACCTTATCCTAAAAATTTTACATTTACGTTAGATGTTCAATCTTCATTTAGTTTCATACCAATAGCAACAATGAACGAAACTTATTATTGTAATTTGAATGGAGATAATGTAGATTCTTATAATTGTTCAAAAATTTAAATTTTACAGCAATAAAAAATTTCTTAAGCAAAGCGTCATGGATTTATCCTGGTGCGAAGCCAATAAATATTTGCGAAGCAAGAAATTATAGTATTAGTTTTTTGTTATTTATTTTTAAAAAATTCCAAACCTTTTTCTGTTATTTTTATTTGAAAATAAAATCTGCCATTTCTCTCATGATTTTCTATTTTCTTAATTTCAACAAAACCAAATTTTTCTAATTCTTCACAATTGGATTTTATTGTTTCAAATCCAGTATTAATTTTTCTTTCTAATTGCGCGTAACTCATGGGATTTGATTTTAAATGCTTCAATATCTTTTCTTTTATTTCAAATGAAGAACGCTTAGACATACTATAGATAAAGAGTAAGTTTTAAATAGAGTAACTCATAATATCATAGTAAGTAAAAAATGAATAAAAACAATTATATTTGGATTGGAATTGCTGTTGTTGTCGTTATTATTATTTTTATTGTATTAATGAATAATTCTTCAACATTTACTAAAAAAGTTTTACCAGAGGATATTCAAATTTCCGATTTTCGTTATGAAGACAAAGATGGAACAAGCCTTCCTTTTTATATCTATGATGAAAATGAAGGAATTAGAACAAATGCTAAAATAACTATTTCTACAAATAGAAATGATTTATATTTAATGGTTTATGACAATACCCATAAATTATTGTTTTATTCTGAAAATCCTGAAAGATATGACGGAAAATTAAATGTTGGAGAAAATGAAATAATCATTTTTAATAATTTTTATTTATCTTCTTTATCTCAAAGACCAGAATTAAAATTTTGTGTTTCAACAAAAGCGGGGTATGATTATGATTTACAAGATACTATTTTAAAAGATGCTGTTTGTAAAACAAAGATTTTTGATAGTCCAGAATTCAAATATGAAATTTTTCCTAATCCAATAATAATTACTATAAGTAAAAGTAGTGAAATACTTGATGATTTTCCAACCCAAACCTTAATGATAAAAAATATCGGTGAGAATTATGCTCCAACTTGGATATTGATTACAGATACAAACCCAAGTTCAAATGTCGCCCCAATGTATTATGCAGAGAAAATTGACGATAATAATAAATGTGATCATTGCATTAAACCGGGAGATACAGCTGAATTTAAGATAACTACGGTCATTGGAGGCGGTCTCCCAATTGGAACTTATGAGACTCAAGGATTTATTTATGGATATAATATAGAAAAATTAAACACAGAAACTATCTTAAAACAATTTACTTTAAAAACAATTGTTAATCCTTAACTAATATTTTACTATCTTCTAGAATAAAGATGAGTGGATATTCCCATGATTATCTCAAACAAAACAAAGAGATTTTTTTACTAACCCTCATGAAAAGTATTTTATTTTAATTCAACACTATAAGCAAGAATTTTTTCAAAATTATTTGATTTTACAAGATTGAATACTCCATTTTCTTTTTTATATTCACAAAAAAATGATTGTGAAATTACATTATCTTTCAACCTCTTTCTCTCTTTTTTTAAATAAAAATAATTCAATTTAAATTCGGCTGAATCAAGAGCGGAATTAGTTAATTCAACATTTAAATTTTCTACATCAAAATTGAATTGTTCATTGTCTTTGTACTCTATAGGAACTAAAATATAAACCATTCCTTGTTTTTCTATTTCATCTTTATTTCCATTTTTTAATTGAGTTATATTAACATTTTGATAAGACCATTTCCAAGAAAACTGAGTGGGAATTTTTCCATAATTTGCGATTCCAATATTTAAAGGAATTGAGATATCTTCTTCTAACTTATCAGGGCAATGCCATCCAGAAATATACGCTTGAGGTAAATAGGAACCTTCTATTGCTTGAGTTTGTTTATTCATAGAAGAAAAGGTGAGAAATCCGGATACTACAATAGCTGTTGTTAAAACAACCATCCAAAAATTGTTCTTTTTCCAAAACCTTTCTGTTTTCGCTTTTTTATCAACAATCTTCTGGATTTCTTTTTTTAATTGTTCTTTGGTAAATTGAACCCCTTTTTGTTTTGAACTATCTTTTTTTCCCATTTTAATATTTTCCCTAAAATTAATAAACAACCCTCGGTCCGTATCCCCAAAGTTTTACTGCAGAAGCTAATTCTGAATTTGGATTTTCTTTGACAAATTTTTTTAAAGGAATTTTTTTATAATAAATATCTCTTGCCTGTTCAATCGCTTTTACTCCTGCTTCTATTCCATCTGGATGACCCAACAAACCCCCTCCGCATTGTATAATAATATCGTCTCCTAATTTATTTAAAACTTCTTCAAAATCTCCTGGATGCAATCCGCCTGACGCAGTCATCCAAATAGGTTTAATGTGATGCCAGTTTTGCCCCAACGACGGAATTTTATTGTGCGGCTTGAGCTCTTTGGTTTGTAAAACATCTTTTATATAAATTGCTTCTCCATAATCTTCCATTTTTGCCAAAGGACTTCCGCCATGCAAAGAATCAACTCCTAACAACCGAAATAATTTTGCCAGCAAAATCATTGAAATAGAAAAACCAAATAATTTTCCGTCGCCATGAACTCCTGGAGAATTATCTCTTGTTATAAATCCGTGCATTGCTCTGTGAGCGTGAATTGCAAGCCCGAGATTTTTTCTCCTTATTGTATCAACAGCTGCAAAACCAGTTGTAACAACATCAAGCATCATAAAAATTCCCCCATTTTCTTTAATCAGTTTTGCTCTTCGCAGAACTTCGTCAATATTTGAATGAGTTGTATTGCAAAGATAAAATTTTTTATTTCCTGTCTTTTGTTCTGCTTTTTTTAATTCATTCAAAACTAATCTGCATCTTTCATCAAATTTATTAAAAAATAAATTTGTAAGATTTTCATCATCTTTAATTCCGTCATAAGTTCCATTTTCTGAATTAAATAAAATTTTCGCAAGTTCTGCCTGTTCTTTTGCTGTTCTTCCGATTTTCGGTTTTGGAACGGTGCAGACTAAACACTCTTTTGGTTTTTTTAATAATTTTCTAATTCCAGAAACTCCAAATCTCGGGCCTGGAAAAGCATTAATCATTTTTTTAGGAAATCTTATATCATAAACTCTCATTGCAGAAACCATTTTCATTCCGGCAATATTCCCGACAATTCCGGCAAGCAGGCCGGAAATATTATCTAATTCAAAAAGTTCAATAGGATACGCAACTTTAAACATTTTTTTTTCATAATCCAAATCAAAAGCCAAAGCCCTAAACTTTTCTGCCATTTTTATTCCTGAATCTTTTCCAGAATAAACTTTTGTCCAAGTTCCCGTGGAAGATTCTGCAGCAACAGTCCCGGCAGCGTCTTCAAAAAGTTTGTCTATTTTTTTCTGCCCTTTTTTCAGATGATGATATTTAGCTTCTTTAACCGCTGTTTCATCAAGTTCTATTTTTAACAAAGTAATTACATAATTCTCATCAGGATTTTTTGGTTTCCATCCTCTTTTTGCAACATAATTAAATTGTACTGCCATATTTGTCTCTTTTTATTTTTAAGTTTATTATTTATTTTGCTAAATGAATTTTTGTTCCACTTTCAGTATCATCAATTAAATATCCTTCATTTTTTAAGTCTTCTCTTAATTCGTCTGCTTTTTTCCAGTCTTTGTTTTTTCTTGCTTTTTCGCGCTCTTCGATAATCTTCTGAATTTCTTTTGGAATCTTAATTTTTTCTTTTTCTAAAAGTTTTAGCCCAAAAACTTCATCTATTTTTTTGATTGTTTGATATTTTCCTTCTGCTTTTTCATCTCTGACAAGATTCCACAAAACCTGCAATGCTTTTGGGAAATTAAAATCATCATCCATTGCTTTTTCAAATTCTTCCAAATATTTCTCATTTATTATTTTATCATCTTCAATTTCTCCGCAAATATTTTTTAATCTTTCATAACTTAATTTTGCATTTTCCAAAATTTTATCTGAAAAATCAAGAGGTTTTCTGTAATGCGCTGATGCAAAAACATATCTTATTGTTTCCGGAGAGTATTTTTTCAAAATATCTTTTATTGTTGAGAAATTTCCAAGAGATTTTGACATTTTTGCTTTATTCGTTTTTAAAAAACCAGTATGCATCCAGTATCTAACTAATGGCTCTTTTCCGGAAATAGATTCCATTTGCGCAATTTCTGCTTCGTGATGCGGAAAAATTAAATCTAATCCTCCACCATGAACATCATACTGGGACCCAAAATATTTTTCTGTAATTGCTGTATCTTCAATATGCCAGCCAGATCTTCCCTCACCCAATTCACTTTTCCATGAAGGCTCGTTTTCTTTTTTAAATTTCCACAAACAAAAATCTCCTGAATTTCTTTTTTCAGGATTCTCGTCAATTCTTGAAACGGCGTCATCTTTTTCTAAAATTTTTCTTTTTGCTAATTTCCCGTATTCCTTAAATTTGGTTAAATCAAAATAATATCCGTCAGAAATTTTATATGCAATCTTTTTTTCTATTAATCTTTTAACCTGCGATATTATCTCCGGCATAAAATCTGTTGCATTTGCATACTGGCTTACAGAATCAATTCCAAGAGCTTTCATATCTTCAAAATATTCTTTTCTATATTTACTTACAATTTCTTTCCAATCTGTTTTTTCTTCATTAGCTCTTTTTATTATTTTATCGTCTATATCTGTAATATTCTGCAAATAAAAAACTTTATATCCTTTATGTCTTAGATATTTTACTATTATATCAAACTGAGTATATGTTTTCGCGTGCCCTAAATGCGCATAATCATAAACTGTCGGTCCGCAGACAAATAAATTAACTTCTCTTTTTTTTATTGACTTGAAAATTTCTTTTTTTCTTGATAAAGTGCTGTATATTTTTAATGACATGATTCAAGTAAGAAGAAGAGATTTAAAAAACTACTCTTGATAAAATTCTGGTTAGCTAAAAATTATTTTATCGTCAAATCAACACCTACAGTAGAAGCGTATTGAAGTCCATTATTTTTAACATCAAGTGAATATCTTATCTGGCAAAGGGGAGCTGTTTCAGGAATATTAAATTTAACAAGAATTGCATCCTCTAATTTACTTCCAGAAATAAGATTTATGCCTGTGCCTGTTTTACCAAGAACTATTAAACTCTCTGCTTGTTCTTCTGATAATTGACAACCAGAACTAATTTCTCCAACTGAAACAATATAAGAAAAAGAACCATCTGTTTGTTCTTTATTCATAATAGAAAATCCAAATCCTCCGCTGTCCCCCTTCTTTATAGTTATCGTTCTTTCTTTAGGATACACAACAACGCTTTTATCTTCTTCTGAAAATAATTGGTCTATCTCGCTCTGTATTTTTGTATCTACTTGATCAATCGCGCTCGTCCCCGTCTTGAAAATTTTCTGCACTAAAAAAATTCCCAATACTAAAACACTCATAAGCAAAACAATCGTTACAATTGTTCCGACACTCATTTCCATTGCGCCGATTTTATTTTTCATTTTATTGTACAGAAGGGATAAGAGAGGATATTTGACCTGCTTTTAATAATAAAAATAAACTAGCTGCAAAAAGCACTACGCTAACAATAATTCCTATAATGTTGAGTTTTTTTGATAAATTTGAAAGAGTTGTTTTTTGTTTTCTGCTTTGAACTAAACCAATTATCCCAAGAGTTAATCCAATTAAAGGACTAAAAAAAGCCATGACTATACTTACAATTCCAAAGACATAGCTTGTCAAAGGAAAATTTATTTTATCGAGACTATCTTTAACCACCATCTTTTTATATTCGTATTAATGAAAGTTGTTTTATAAATGTTTTTGAAATTTGGGAATTTATTTCTTTTCTTTTTTTACTTCTTTTTTTTCTTCTTTTGATTTTCCTTCTTTCTTTTCTTCTACTTTGCTCTCAGCAGGCTTGATTTCTCCTGGTTTAACTTCAGCGCCTTCCACTTTTCCAGCCGCTGCTTCAGCAGCTTCTTTAGCAGCTTGTTCCTGTTTAATTAAATCTTCCTGCTGTTTCTTTACTTTTAAGAAATATTCATCAAGATCTTTTCTTTTTTCGGGCGAAGTTTCTGTCAAGCCTTTTTTTATTTCTTCAGCGAACTTGCCTTCATCAATTAATTGCCCAACTTCTGAAGCCGAATTGTTTTCAACAAGAACTCCTAAGCTGACACAAGTTCCGATTATTGTTTTAACTGATGATTTCAAATCTTTGCAAAGTAAATCGTTTTGTTTGGTTTTTGCAATAGAAATAATCTGCTCAATAGATGCGTTCGCAATTTTTTGTTTTTTTTGAAGACCAGAGCCTTTGTCAAGCCCTAATTCTTTTTTTAATAATTCTGAAACAGGCGGAGAAGATACAAAAACTTCAATTTTTTTTGTTGAAGGGTCTACAGATAATTCTACAGGAACTTTTAATCCTTTAAAATTTTTTGTTGCATCATTTACCTGCTGGATTATCTGTCCGACGTTTAATCCTAAGGGGCCAATTTTTTGAGCCAGAGCTGGACCGGGCTGCATTGCTCCACCTTCAACTAAAAGTTTAATTTGCATTTTTATTTTTCTCCTTCCTCTCTTCTTATAACTTTAACATTATCTATTTTAACTGTAACTGGAAGCGGAACAACCGCGCCAAGCAAACTTACGACTACTACTTCTTTTTGCTTATCTATTCTTATAACTTTTGCTTTTTCTTTTTTAAATGGTTCTGCAATTATCTCAACAAAATCTCCTTCACGTATTGAAATATCTTCCATAGAAGGTTTTATCATATTTCCTATTTCTTCGTAACTGATAGTCTTTCCAATAATTCCCTTGACATAAGGCAGATTAAAAACTGCTTCCTCTGCTGAATCTCTGTCTTCAGCTTCTAAAAGAACATATCCTCTTAAGCCGTGCGGTCTTGAAATAGAATATACTTTAATATTCTTTTTTTCTGCTCTATCTGAAATCATATCGAGGGCTCTTTCTTCTTTGTTTGTTGTAACTTTTATAATGAAAATCATTTATTTAGCTCCGTCTAAATCTTAATTATCTAAGAAATAGATATTAGTATTTAAAATTAGAGGTTTATAAGCCTTTAGTTTATTATTCTAATTTTTTATCTTCAGCAAGTTTATGAAGATATTCTCTTTCAAATAAATTAAGCTTATTGATATTTATTTCTTCAGATACAAAGTCATTTACCCATAATTTTGATTTATTTTCAAGACCATAATTTTTAAATTTTTTAATATATAAATCATCTTCTTCTTTAAATAAAATAGTATGGGGCAAAAGTAAACGAGAATAAGACATTCCCAAATATACTCCTTTTGTTAAAGTAAGAATACTGCTATTCATAATTGCATAAATTCTTCCTAGAACTAATTTTTCAATCATTTTTATAATTTTTTATGTAAATGCCTTCATGACTAAAGCAATTATAAATCCTATAAACCCGAGAATTAAAATTCCGATTGCCGAGACTTTTGCAACTTTTTCAAATTCTTCTTTTGTGGGTTTTTTTAAAGTATGCCAGACACGGACGCATTTGCTGAAAAAAGATTTTATTGATTCCATGATTAAATTAGAAAGGCAGGGTTTTTAAGATATTCGGAAAATAAAAAATATTCAAATTAATAAATCTCCTCAACTTTCTTTAATAATTTTTTCTTTCTTTTCTTTAGTTTTTCTGGAGCATCTAAAAAATTTTCTTCAGAAATAATGCCATCGCCGGATTTTAGTTCAAGTTCTTTTCTTGCGTTTCCTGCAACTTCTCCTCCTTGTTTAGCTGCAAATTTATTTTCATCAAAGCCTTTTGCATCTTTAGTTTTTGCAATTCTTGTTGTTGCAGCTTCGCCTAACATAGTAAAAATTAATTCCAAATCATCCATATGGTCTCTTAAATTTTCCCTGTTTAATTTTTTTAATTTTTTATATTCTTCAATACTTTTCCCGAATGTTGCCTGACTTATTTCATTTGTTAAAATTGCAAATTCAATTTCCTCTTTGATTCCCCTATTTTTCCACTCATCTGTTAATTCCTGTCTTATTGCGATTCCCCTTAATCTTTTTTCAATCCAATCTTTTGAATATCCTTTTTGTTCATATAATTGTTTCATTCTTTCCTGAGCTAATTCAGGATTTTCAATTTCCTGAACTCTTTCATAACCAATTTTTGCAAGCCATCTTTTAAACGGCTCTGCTTTTTTAGACGGGACTGACTGAATTATTCTAAAAATTCCTTCTGTGTCTGCGCAATCTGTCAAATATTCTTTTCCATCTCCTGATTTTAATTTCAGTTGCCGACAAAATGTCGATAACTCAATCTCGCTTGATTCTAATTCTCTCTTTTTTAATCTATACCAGTAATCATTCGGGTCCGTACTTTCAGTTAAAACTTCTATAATATCAATAATAGAAAAAAACCATTTATCATCAACAAGTTTTCTTCTTATTGCTTTTCCTTTGAAAATTGCTATATGGGTTTCATTTTTTTCCATGATAGATTAAAAGAATAAGAGTTTAAAATTATATTGTTAAATTATTTAGTTTCTGATTTTATCCAATCTGCATATTCTTTATTAGACTCAACATTTATCTTCATGATACAAGGAATTTTGTATGGATGAATCTTCTTTATTTCTGATTTAACTTTTTCCCAATTTTCTTTTTTTGTTTTAAAAATTGAAATAATTTCGTTGCACTCGACAATTTTCCCAGTCCAGCATGAAGTTGCTTTAATCGGAAAAATATTTGCACATGCGATTAGTCTTTTTTTAAGCAAATGTTGAACAGCCTTATTCGCTTCTTTTATATTCGGATAAGTTACATAAATTAGTATAAACCCCATAATTTTATTAAAGAAAGGAGAGTTTTAAACATTGTGGGAAATTAAATTTATTTGTTTCTGAAATACTTGCTCACTTCGTTCGCAGAGATTAAAAAAATTGTCGTGTTGGAAAAGTTCATGTTATTCTTAGAAAATAAATGAATTAACACGCAAAGCCCGTTTCAGTAGAAATTATAAATAAATCCGAGTGGAGCGAGGAGTAATTCTAAAAACAAAAATCATTCAAAAAATTCAATTCCAAGTTCCTCTTCAATTTCTTTGTGTTTTAAAGATTCGGTAGAATCTCTGCCCCCGGAAATTTGCGCGCTTTTGACTCCTGTAACAATTAATAAAACTCTGATGGATTTATCAAGGTCTTCTGAAATCTGCGCTCCGCCGATTAATTTAGCCTCGGGATTTAATTTATTTCCAACTGTTTCAATTATTAATTTATATTCATCTAAACTCATATCCGGTCCTCCGAAAACATTGACAAGCGCCCCGGTAGCATTAGATATATCAACATCTAAAAGAGGATTGTCCATTGCTTTTTCAACTGCTTCTATTGCTCTGTCTGCAGTATCGGACTCTCCCATTCCAATTAATGAAACTCCGCCGTTGGTCATTACTGCCCGGATATCTGCAAAATCTAAATTCACAAGTCCGTTTGTTGTTACAAGTTCAGTAATTCCTTTAACTGCATTTGTAAGAATCTCGTCGGCAATTTTAAAAGCGGTCTGCAAAGGCAATTTAGGGGCTAATTCAAGAAGTTTGTCATTGGGGATGATAATTAAAGTATCAACAAAAGATTCTAATTTTTCTAATCCAATCATGGCATTTTCAATTCTCTTTTGTCCCTCTATTGTAAAAGGCAGAGTAACGACGCCAATTACCAAAGCGCCATTTTTTTTCGCGATTTTAGCAATTTCCGGGGCAGCTCCTGTTCCGGTTCCGCCTCCTAAACCGCAAGTTATGAAAATCATGTCGCTTCCAGAGAGTTTTTTCTTTATTTCAGACATTGATTCTTTAGCTGCTTCTTCTCCAATTCTGGGATTGCTTCCTGCGCCAAGCCCTTGAGTCAATTCCTTGCCAATAAGAATTTTATGGTCTGCATCCGTATATAATAAATCCTGAGCATCAGTATTAATCGCAATTAACTCTCCTCCCTTAATTCCGATTTCTTTCATTCTGTTCAAAGAATTATTTCCGCCTCCGCCGACTCCAATAATTTTAATTTTAGCGACTTGTTTTTTCAAAATTTCAGCTAACTCCTTGTCAATTTCTTTGACTTCTGAACTAACCTTAAGATCTGCAGATGTTACTCTGCTATCCCTTTCTGAATATGATTGTTCCATGATTAAAAAAAGTTAATTTCATTTAAAAAAATATCTATAATGGAATGATACGATTTTTAAATTTCTTTTTCAATTTTTTCAGTTAAATTATATGAAAGTTTAACATAATAAGAAATTTCTTCTTTTGATAATGGTTTTTTATCATTATAATAATTGGTTAAATTTTTTAAATCTTCAGTCATTTCTTTAGAAAATTCAAGATTTTTAAAACATTCATCAAAATCATATACGTAGCTTTTGTTCTTGAAATAATTTAAAACCTGCAATTTTCTCCTAATATGGAACATTAAATATTTCGTTGCTGTGAATTCTTTCCAGTTTGGAAGAAGTTTTTCTAAGTCAACTTTATCTTTTTCTTCAGTGTGCAGTTTGGTTATTCCCCTTTTTGGAGGATTTTTTAAAAGATATTTTTTAAGAGATTTAAATTCCGGCGTAGAATATAAAATTCTGCTCCCTTTTTCAGAAGCCAAAGCCCAATAAGTAGACCAGCTCTTTCCTGAAACTAAATTTTCTTTTGCATATTTCAAATCCATTAAATTTTGAATGCTTAAATTTTTTTCAGTTCTCTCTTCAAATACTCGCTTTTTCTCTTCATCTAAATTTAGATTTTCCTTTTTCTTTAAAAGCACAATTGTATCAATATCTGATTTTCCTTCAACATATTTTCCTGTAACAACGGAACCAAATAGGACAACTGAAGCAAGATTATCTTTGTATCTACTAACAAAATAATTTTTTATTTTTTTAAGTGAATTTTCTAAGAGCATATTGCGTTATAAAAAGCATTTGTGTCGTTTTCTAATTCCTCTGGACCAGGCAATCTATCATTAAGTCTATTAAACGGCTCACAACTTTTATAGACGTTTAAAGAATCGCCCTTTTTTAAGGGTTTATAATACTGAATTAATGTTCCTTCGGTTTTAACTCCATTTTTGCATAATTTTTCCATCCCTTTGAAATCTTTTTGTCTTAATTTATCTGCAAATTCCCCTGAAAAAAGAATTGATTCTAAACCATCTGAATAAATAATTAAATGTTCATTTGGTTTTATTTCTTGTGTCGCTGTTCTGACATAGTTCATCGCTGTTTCTTCGCCAGTTAAAACTCCAAATGAATGTTCTTCTGAAGGATTATTTCTATAATCTCCTCTTACAATTCTTCTTGCTTCTGGATTTCTCCAATCTATTGATTGAAGTCTTTTATCCTGCCAAATATATTTGTCGTGTTTATCTGGACCTTGATTTTCTGTTCTAAATTTTAAATTTCCTTTTTCATCAAAAATAGCAACCCCGCAATCTGTTAAAAAACCAAGATAAACCACGCCATCATCTAATGATACTCCAGAAGCAACACAACCAGCAAAATCTCTTAAAACATAATCTGGTTCTGGCATATTTTGAGCATTCCATTCTTCAATTCTTTTATTTGCTTCTTCAAAAGCTGTTCTTATTGCTTTTTCATTTCTGTTTGCTAATTCATAATCTCTTAAAATCAAAGGAAAAGTTTGCGTAAAAATGTTTGATGCAATTTTTGCGGGGCTTGGTCTTGGATATCCGAAAGCAAAATTAATTTTTCCTTTTAATGTTTTCATATCTGGTAAAAATTCATAAGGGTCTCTTGTTATACCGTCGGCAACAGCGAAAATTTCATTTTCAGAGTCAATACTAAATGAATCTTCTGTTGGCATTAAAGCAATTTTCTTCTTTTGATTTGTAGCAATGAATCCATTTGTCATATTGTAAATAAAGATCCTTAGTTTATAAACTTTTCTACTTTGAAGGGGTTACTAATTATGGAATTTTATCCATTTAAAATAATCATTAAGTTTTTATATTTGGATTATCCCTTTAAATTATGAATAAAAGAATTTTTGGATTATTCTTGTTTATAACTTCTTTAACGATATTGTTTTACAAAATAAATTTTAATTTAACTGGAAATCTTATAAGAAATTATTTTCAAGAAAGTACTTTAATCCATATTCTTGGTTTCTCTTTGTTATTTGTTTCATTAATTCTGTTTTTATACAGAAAAAATTTGGATGCAGTAATAATTCCCACAGGACCAAGCATAGATGAAGGTTTTGAAAGAGCTCATAAAACGGGAGAGTATTATGAAAAAGGAAACAAAATAAAATATTTTGTGATTAGTGGCGAAGATAAAAAACATTCATCAAAAGTTCAAAGAGATACAATTTATAGAGAATTAAGACGACATAATATAAAGTCGTCTAAAATAAAAATTGAAAATAAATCGCATGATACTTTAGAAAATGTAATTTATTCTATGAAAAAATTAAAAAATGCCAAAAGAATTGGGATTGTTTCATATCCTCAACATTTGAATAGATTTGAGTATATTATTAAAAAAGCAAAAGAAGAAGGAATAATTGACAAAAACATAAAAATTGAAAAGATACCTATAAAACAAAATGCAAATGAATTTTTTTATGGAATAATCGCAAACTTAAAAGAGAGATATAGATTAAGACACGGGATAAAAGAAGCTGAAAGACATAAAACGGGCAAATTTGGTCAATTTATTAAGAAGTTGATTGATTAGTTTTTTCATCTTTCTTAGGTTGCTTAATATCTTTATCCTCTTTAATTTCCAACTCCATGCCGAAAATTTCCTTGAATTTTTCTTTAAAAATTCCAACAAAAATTTTAAGTTGTTTATCTGATTCCGGAATTTCATAAATCACTTTTTTATTATCTTGAGCAACAGCAAATTTAAAATCCTGTTTGAAAATAAAGCTGTTAAATGCTTTGATTTTCTCTTCAATATCCTGAATTATTTTTTTTACATTTATTTCATAAATAACTTCTTTTCCCGCAAGAGGATGATTAAAATCAACCAAAACTCTGCCGCCGGAAACAGAAAGAACTTTTCCCATTTTTCCGTCAAAATTCAGCGCTGCGCCCTGAACAGGATTTATTTTGTGCTGAAAAAAAACTTTTATAGGAATCATTTTAACTAATTCGCGGAGCCGTTTTCCAAAAGCTTTTTCAGAAGAAAGTTCAATTTTATGTTTTCCAATTTCTTTTCCAATAAGATAATCATCAACGCCTCCAAGAAACATTCCTTCACCAAGACAATAGATAAGAGGTTTTGTTTCATGGGAATGGTCGTTTTTGTGCCCTTGAGAAACATGTAATTTATCTAATTCTTCTTTTATGTTAGAATCAAAAATATCGCCGGTGTCTTTGATTATTCCGGTAAATTCTATTTCAATAAAATCTTTTTTTTGCAATGTCATATAAAAAAGTAATTCACAACTTTTATAAATCTATTTCTTCTGATTATTTTTATGGTATTAAAAATTATTAACGCTACTGAGGCAAAATCGGGCGCTAATATTATTATTGACGGAGTTCCCTGCACTGTAAGAAGTATGGATGTTTCTAAAACCGGAAAGCACGGACATTCTAAATGCAGATTTGAAGCTATTGGAATAATCAGCGGACAAAAGAAAGTTTTTGTAATGCCCGGGCATGATAGAATAGAAGTTCCGTTGGTTGAAAAGAAAAAAGGCCAGATACTTTCTAAATTAGACGGGAAAGTCAGTCTTATGGATTTAGAGAGTTTTGAAACAATTGAAGTTCCATGCCCTGATAAAGAGGTTTTTGAAGAATTAGAAGAAAACGGAAACTGTGAATATTGGAATGTTGAAGGCGAGAAAATTGTAAAAAGAAAGCTTTAATAATTAAATAATAAATTGAAAAAGGAAATAAATATAATAAAAAATGGCAAAAATACCGGAAGCGCAAAACAGGCTTTTTAAAAATATTTTTATATGCAAGGAATGTAAAATAAGAATAAAATCAGACTCTCAAAGAATTTTAAAAGGAAGAGTTAAATGCAGAAAATGCGGCAGAAAGGCATTTAGACCGATAAAAAAGAAATAAAATTGAAATAAAAAAGAAAATTAAAAATTTTCATAGATACAAAACAGGAAATTTTGCATAAAGAAAATTAAAGATTTTCATGTTTTCTTCATTTCATTCAAAAAAAAGAAAATTAAAATCTATCAATCACTTTTTAAACCATTTTAACTAATTAAATTAAAGGAAATAAAAAATGAGTTTTATTAAATACGATATAATTATCTTAAGTTTGTTTGTATTATTTGTTTCTCTTTTTTTATACAGAAATAGAAAAAATTTGAAAAAAGAAGGATTATTATTTTTATATAAAGCTAAATGGGGAATAACCCTCATTGATAAAACTGCAAAAAAATTTCCAAAAGTCTTAAAATTTCTTAGCCATATTTCTATCGGAGTTGGTTATTTATTGATGGCGGGAATGCTGTATTTGTTTGGAAAAATTGTATACTTGTATATAGTATATCCCTCGATTGTTAGAGAAATAAAAATTCCTCCGATAATGCCTTTGATTCCTTACATTGATAAAATAGTTCCGAATGCCCTCGGATTGCCGCCTTTTTATTTTGTATACTTTATAATTATTCTCGCAATAATTGCAATAAGCCATGAATTTGCTCATGGAATTTTTATGAGACGTTATAATATTCATATAAAATCCACCGGATTCGGGTTTTTTCCTTTTTTCCTGCCGGTATTTTTAGCGGCATTTGTTGAGCAGGACGAGAAAAGTATGGTAAAGGCAAGCAAATTCCAGCAGAAAGCTGTTTTAGCTGCAGGAACTTTTGCAAATATTTTAACTGCCATCTTGTTTTTCGGAATATTAATTTTATTTTTCTCTTTTGCTTTTAATCCGTCAGGAGTTGTTTTTGATAATTATGCTTATACTGCCGTTGGGGTTGGGGCAATTTCAATAGTAAACAATACTCCAATAGAAAATGCAAATTACGAAAAAATTTTAGAATTAACAAATGAAAAAGGATTTACAAAAATCCAAACTAGCGAAGAAGACTATTTGATAACTAAGGATTTTTTAGAACTTCAAAAAAATAACTCGGAATTTATTGCTGTTTATTTTGATGCCCCTGCAATTAATGCTGAACTAACGGGGGCTATTTTAGAAATTGAAGATTCAAAAATTCAAAGTTTGGAAGATTTAAGCAAAACTCTTGAAAAATATTCTTCCGGAGACAAAGTAAATATTAAAACAAATGAAGGAGAATATCAAATTATCCTCGATGAAAATCCAGAAACGGGAAAAGCTTGGTTAGGAATAAATTTTAATAATCTTGAGAGAAGCAGTGTCTTTGGAAAATTTATGAATTTTTTAACTTCATTTAAGAAACCTCACGTGTTTTATGAACCTGCGTTTAGAACAAGTAAATTTATTTATGATTTTATTTGGTGGCTTGTTTTAATTAGTTTAAGTGTTGCGTTAGTCAATATGCTCCCAATGGGAATCTTCGACGGCGGAAGATTTTTTTATCTGACAATGTGGCAAATTACTGGAAGCGAAAAAAAAGCAAAGAGATGGTTTGCATTTGTAACTTATTTTTTACTGGGATTATTATTTGTATTAATGTTCTTTTGGGCTACTTCCTTTTTCTGACAAAAAAATTAAATTATCAAAAGATATTTAAACTTAATATACATATTATTAATATAAATTAAAAAGAGGTTAAAAAAAATATGGCAAAAAAGAAAGCTGCGAAGAAAAAAGCAGGAAAAAAGAAGAAAAGATAATTTTCTTTAATAATTTAATTTTTTTATTTTTTATATATATTTTTATTTTTTAAATAGTTCCCGATTAATGGTTTTTCCGTTGGCTCCGGAAGAAATTTAGTTATCTGGGCGGGGTTGAGATTACTCCGTCGAAACCAGATGAAGTTATTGCTGAAGAGATTATTTTGAATAATCAAATAAAGTGAAATTCCTAATTCTTTATTTATCCCGACCAATTTAAGCTTATAAAGATTTAAATTTAATTGTAAAATTCTTTATATAAACTTGTTAAAACTTTTATTTCCTGCTTAGCTTATTATTTGTTTTAATGTTCTTCTGGGTGTTTAGTTTTTTATAAAAAAATTTTTAGATTAAACAATATCTAACAGAATAATTTTCTTTTGCAACTCTTTTCATATCTGCGCTATCTTCAAAACTAGATTGATAACGTTCATACCTTAAATTTGCGTCTAAAGAACGAATTAAATCATAAAAATCGCTAGCTTTTTTTTCGCCTAATTTTGCAACAACTATTTTTCCAGAAGGCAATTTTATTCTATCTGGAGAAAAGGGTAAATCCATTGTCCAGGCAGGAAAAAATTTGAAACCATTTTTTTCAAAATTGTCTAATCTTTTAAATATTTCTTCAGAAGACAAATTATCTAAATCTTCATCCATTTTATAAATCAATAACCCCGTCTTTTGTCAGCGCAGCAAATCTTATTCCGGCGGGCAAATTAAGCAGAGCAGAAATTAAAGCCATGTGCTCTTTTCCGTCGCCAGAGGCAATGCTTAAAGCAACTTCTGTGCCTGCAATTTTTCCTTTAAGAGCTTTAGAAAAATCGTCCCTTAAATCTCTAATGTTTTTATTTAAACCAACTTTAATAAATTCAAAGTTTTTTTCGTGCTTGAATTGTTTTGCAAAATCATCTCCTAAAATAATTACTTTGTCCCACTCTCCAAATTTTATTAATCCTGAAACCTGCGCCCAAGTTCCTTCTCCTTTTGAAAGTAAAGCTATTAGTTCCATTTTAACTCAAAATTTATTTTATTTTTAAGCATTACTATAATCTAAAATACAATAAGATTTATAAATCTCCAAAATTTAAAGAATTTGTCGTTTGAACCATATCGTTGACACATATATTCTATGGTGTTGACGCATGATTTGGGAGACAATTTTAATCATGGCGGAACTAAAGGAACAATTAAAACAAGCTCTAACAGAATTAAGAGCAGAAAAGGAAAGAAAATTTGACCAGACTGTTGATTTAATTGTAAATTTGCAAAAGTTTGATGTAAAGAAAAATCCAGTCAACACTTTTGTTTCTGTTCCGTATAAAATTAAAGAGAAAAAAATTGCAGGATTCTTGGAAGTGAAAAATAAAAATTTTGACACAATTACTCTGGACCAATTCAAAAAATACACAGATAAAAAAGAATTAAAAAAAATTGCAAAAAATTATGACTTTTTTATTGCCCAGCCAAGCACCATGCCGAAGGTTGCGACTACTTTTGGAAGAGTTTTGGGTCCTTTGGGAAAAATGCCATCCCCCCAATTAGGAATTATTTTAAATACCGATGATAAAACAATAAACGAGTTAAAAGAAAAAATAAATTCCAGCATAAAAATAAGAACAAAAGATGCTAGCATTAAAGTTCCTATTGGAAAACAAAGCATGGAAGATGAAAAAATTATTGAAAATGTTTTGGCTGTTTACAATTCTCTTTTAAAAAATCTGTCAAAAGGAAAGGAAAATATAAAAAATATTGAGATTAAATTCACAATGACTAAACCTAAGAAAATTATTTTAAAATGAAACAGGAACAAAAAATAGGAAATTTTTTGACAAACTCGCCAAAGCGTTGTCGAGTTAAAGGAAAGGAAAATATAAAAAATATTGAGATTAAATTCACAATGACTAAACCTAAAAAAATTATTTTAAAATGAAACGAGTATACCCTAAGGAAGGGCATAAACAAAAAATCCAAATTGCAGAAGAATTGCCTAAAAAAATTTCAGAGATTAAAATAAAAACAGTCGAAGAACTTGAAAATTTAATTAAAAATAAAAGAACAATATTAATCTCGTCCATAAAAAATATTCCCGCGTCACAACTTCAAGAGATTGTTAAAAAACTTAGAGGCAAGGCCATTGTTAAAGTTCCAAAGAAAAATTTGATTTTTAGGGTGTTAGACAATTCAAAACAATTGGATAAAGAAATTGAAAAACTAAGAGGAAAAATAAATGAAAGTTTTGCGATTTTATTCTCTGACTTAGATAGTTTTGAACTTGCCGGCGAATTAGTTAGAAATCAAAGCCCTGCAAAAGCAAAAACAGGGCAGATTACAGACAAAGACCTTGAAATCCCCGAGGGACCTACTGAATTAATACCTGGTCCAGCAGTAAGTGAATTAAGCGCTTTAGGAATTAAAATCCAAATTGAAAAAGGAAAAATCACAATAAAAGAGCCGAAAATTATTGTTAAAAAGGGCGAAAAAATTTCTCAGGGCGCAGCAGAGATATTAAATAAATTAGATATCAAACCATTCAAAGTAGGATTTATTCCAATATGTTCTTTTGATACTAAAGAAAAAATATTTTATTCAGAAATAAAAATAGATAAAGAAGGAGCAATAGAACAGCTTAAAACAGCTTATTCAAGAGCTCTGCCATTTGCTGTAGAAATTGGATATTCAACAAAAGATACAATTAAATTCTTAATTAGCAGAGCCGGGATGCATGAAAAAGCTCTGGAAAAATTATCATCATCAAATAACTCACGACCTCACTCGGTAATTGAAGAAAATAATTTGTCCTCCGTGAAATCGCTCTACTCACGACCTCACTCGGTAATTGAAGAAAATAATTTGTCCTCCGTGAAATCGCTCGCTCCCAACGAAAATAAATCTGACGGAGAGGAAAAATAAATGGAATATGTATACGGTGCATTGCTTTTGCACAAGCTCGGAAAAGAAGTCAGTGAAGAGAATGTGAAAAAAGTTGTTGCGGCTGCCGGCGAAAACGCATAAAGCAGAGAAGAAAGAAGAAAAGCCAAAAGAAGAGAAACACGAAGCTGCAGCAGAAGGATTGTCGGCGTTGTTTGGATAATTTAATTTTTATTTAACGCTGGCAATCTTTTTCACAGAAGTAGTTTGACTTCTGAATAATCTCAATTAAAATGAACAAAATAGAATTTCTTAAATCGACGTCAATATTATTTTTCTTAGCAATACTTTTCAGCCAGACAAGTTCAAAAATCTGGATTTTATTTTTAAGCATTGGACTAATCTTTGGAGTGTTTTGGTTTTTTAAAGAGTAGTTATAAACATTTATAATAATCAAATTTATTTTTATTCTATGGCATGGAACCTCTACGAAAACAATAAACTTCTTCCGCCTCTGAAATTTTCAAATGGGAAAACGCAAGAAGACATAGTAAAAGAAGTTTTGAATTCTATAAAAGATGGGGAAAAAATAATTTTTATTCATGGAGTTTGCGGAACAGGAAAGTCGGCAATTGCGTTAAATCTCGCAAAAGAGCTTGGGAAATCTTCAATTGTTGTTCCAATAAAAAATCTTCAGATGCAGTATAAAAAAGATTATGAAAGCGAAAAATATCTGCTGAAAAATAACGGCGAGAGATTAAAAATCAGCGTAATAACAGGACGGCAAAACCACAAATGCAAATTTCTTGAAGAAAACAAAGATGCAATTCCAAAAATAAAAAAAGAAGTAAATGCAAAATTGCACGATATATTTTTTGGAAAAAAAGATGAATTTGAGAAGAATTTTGGAGATGATGAATCTGCAGATAATAAATATCTGCCCTGTAAAATTGAAATAAAAGAAAAGAATATTCATAAAATAAAAAAATATTTAGCGCAAAACAGCGATATAAATGTAAAAAACTTTTCCCAACTTAAAGATGTTAAAAGAGTATCTGTTGCAGGCGCATGTCCATATTGGAGCCCTGTTCTTCCAATAAAATACGAACTTGGTGGAAAAAGTTTTGTGAAGGCAAATAAAAGAAGATATTTAGGGCTAAAAGATACAGAGTTTGTTTTTTATCAAAGAGAGCCGGGATGCAAGTTTTACGAGCAGTTTAATTTTTATATTGACTCGGACGCGATTATTTTTAATTCAGAAAAATACAAAATTGAATCAGCATTAAACAGAAAGCCAATGACTGAAGTTGAAATAATTGACGAATGCGACGAATTTCTTGATAAATTCTCAAATAATAAAACAATAAATCTTGACAGAATGCAAAATTCATTAAATCAAATATTTGAAATAGAAGAAGGAGATGAAATAATTCTCAATGAATTAAGAGAGATAATAAAAAAATTAAAAAATAACAAACCCGCAGAAAATTATGCGGAACAAATCCTCCCTTTAAAACAAACTGCAATCTATGATTTATTTATGAGCTTATTAAAAAATCCTGATTTTATTTATAAAATAGATGACGAAAATTATTTGTTTGATGTTTATGAAAGCGCAAAAATGTTTGAAGATTTTTTAGATGAGAGTTATGTTACATTCACAAAAAAAGATGAAGCAATAACAGCGCACATTGTAACAATTAATTTAGCTAAAAAATTTAAAGAAATGGCTGACAAAAACAAAATAATTGTTCTTATGTCCGGGACTTTGCATTCTGAAGAAGTTTTAAAAGATATTTTTGGAATTGAGCAATTTAAAATAATTGAAGCGGAAACGCAGCAGCAAGGTCAAATTACTATAAAAAGAACAGGATTGGAAATGGATTGCAAGTATGCTAATTTTTCAACCGGAAAAAATAATCATAAAGATTATTTTCTTGCTTTAGACAAATGCATTGAAGTTGCAAAAAAACCTGTTTTAGTCCATGTAAACAGCTTTGCAGATTTGCCGGATGAAATTGAAAAAGAAAATTTAAACCTTAAAAATTTAATCAGCAGAGAAAAATTAAAAGAAATTCAGGAGGAAGATAATTCCGGGAAATTAATTGAACAATTCAAGACGGGCAAGACAGATATTTTATTTTCAACCCGCGCATCAAGAGGCATAGATTTTCCCGGAGAACAATGCAATAGTATTATTTTTACAAAATATCCAAATCCAAATGTAAAAGATGTTTTTTGGAAAATATTAAATAAAACTAAACCGCATCAATACTGGAAATTCTACAGAGACAAAGCCCGACGAGATTTATTGCAGAAAATTTACAGAGGATTAAGATTTAAAGACGACCATATTTATTTGTTAAGTCCCGATAGCAGAGTTCTTGAGGCTTTTGAGAAGAAAAACAGATATTGAAATATTTTAGAATTCTCTAAAAATATTTAAACACGATAAATATCGTATTATTATGTGGACAGCAAAGATAAAATTTAATGAAGAAAAAACTCTTATAGGAAATAAAGCGGTAAAACATGGTGTTAATCTGTTTGTTTTTGCATTGTCATTTTTTTATGAAAATAATTGGATAATTGTTCATATAACTGGGAATATTATTGGAGAAAAAGAACAAATAGATAAGTTCGTTAAGGATTTAAAAAAAGAATCGCGGGTTAAAGAATTTGAATTAAACGGAAATTTTTTTGTAGGAACAATAAAAGAACCAATTTTTGCAAAATACATTTATAATAAGAATATAATTCAAATTGCTCCCGCCTTAATAACAGACACAGGTTATGAGATTCTTAATATAGGGAGTTTTGAGAAAAAGTATTTGGAAAAACTTATTGATTTGTTTGAAAGAAAATTTGATGGTCAATTATTGTCAATTCAGAATAAAAAAATAAAATCTATTTCTGCAATTAAAGTTGCTCCTGAACTGACTGAAAAACAAAAGCAAGCGATAGAGCTGGCAATTAAAAGAGGATATTATACTTCTCCAAGAAAAATTAGTTTGCAAGAACTTGCTAAAATTTCTAAGCTGAGCTTTTCTACCTTTCAGGTTCATTTGAGAAAAGCCGAAGAAAAGTTGATTCCGTTTTATTTTGAATAAGCGATACACATCGCTATAAAGTTTATCTATTTTTTAGTAAATAATTCTTTATGGAAAAAATCCAACAAATAACTTTAGATACTATGCTTGAATCCTACAAACCAGAATTTAGGTATTTAGTAAAAGCCAAATTTCAATATCCTTACGCGGAAGGAATTTTTAAAATTCCTAAAACCGCTTATGGTATAGAAGGAAAAGATACAGGGCATTTTACACTCATAGAACTTGGCTTTTGTTATAATCAATTAGCTTACACTTTTTTTGCAGAAGCTTTTGAAAAAGGATTAATTAAAGAGGTTGAAAAATCAAGTTTGAAAAAAACAAAAGAATACCAACTTCATAGTTCTTTTATTATTGGACTGGACAACGTAAAATTCTGGAAACAAATTAATCCAAAAAAATTTCAAGGTCAGATTAAATTAGAAAAAATAATACAAAAAAGAAAAGATTTAATTTTCTTTAAAACATCTTATGACTTTGAGAACGGCAAAGCTACAGGAGAAATTAATTTAGCTTTCTTAAAAAAATAATCCTTAAAATCCCTAAAAATTAAATAGCTAATTGCAAAAAACGCCCGCCAGGAGGCTCGCGACCCCGATTTCTATTTTTTATAAATGCCTTCTACTCACGACCTCGCACGGGTTATTAATTAATTTTATTTTCTCCCTACCACGAAGTCGCTCGGGATTGATTTAAATCAAAGTCGCTTTACTCAAGCTTTGTAAAGTCGTTATTAATTTAAAATGTTTGCCGCTTCCCAAAACTCTCGGTCGAACCAAGGTTCTCATCCTGGATTTTTTGAAAAATCAAAATTTGTTTCACAAATTAATTCCAAACGCCCCCGCCAGGAATCGAACCTGGAAGCCCTTGCGGGCCCAGCTCTCAAGGCTGGTGCACTACCATTATGCGACAGAGGCATTACGCGATCTCAAGAGGTTTACCGCCTTTATCAAGAACCTGATAATTTATCCTCGGTTTTTCTTTAAGAATAGGCGCTTCTTTAGCCATTTCTTTTTGAGCTTCATTTAAAGATTCTTCGACAATAACTCTGGAATATCCCTGATTAATTAAAGCCCATTTAAGACTATCCGTTGTATATCCTTTTTTTAAATTTTTCTTAAAGTATTCTACTAATTGTTCTTTAGAACCTTTTCTAATGCTTGTCATGGAAAAAATAAAAATCCCTCATTTAAATTCTTTGCTATATCCTATTTTATAAGCACTACTTCATTTTTAAAATAGAATTTAACAGCTTCATTGAGTCTTGATTCGGATTCAGAATAGATAGTTAAGAGCTTTTCATTTTTTTTAATCTTACTATCTTTATGCACATCTAAATAAATTCCTGCAGATTTATCCGTCGGACAGCCAGCAATTCTTGCAAGTAAATTAATTGCTTTATTATTTATTTTTAAGATTTTTCCTGTTTTGTTTGCGAATAAATTACGCTTGAATTTTCCAGGAATTAATTTTTTTATTGCGCCGCCTTGAGCCTGAATAATTTGTTTAAATTTTTTATATGCTTCTCCCGAGCTTAAAATTTCTTCAGCCTTTTTAATTCCCTGACCAGTTTTTGCTTTTTTAGTCATTTCTAAAAGTTTTCCGGCAAGAAATACTGATTTCTTTTTTAGATCTTCTGGACCTTGCTGAGCAGGATCAAGAACTTTTAAAATATCAATCATCTCTAAAGCAGGGCCTATTCCATTTCCAATAGGCTGATCTCCTTTAGTTAAAACGACCTCTAATTTTTTTTTGAAATATTTGCCTATTTGTTTAAACTTCTTTTTTAATCTGACAGCTTCTGATAAACTAACTTTTGCGTTTTCTCCGTAGGGAATATCTATTAAAATATATTTGCTTCCTACAGCAAGTTTTTTAGATATTATAGACGCTAACAACTGCGATTCGGGATCTATTCTCAAAGCCTTTTCCACAACAATTATTTTAGAATCTGCTGGAACCATCCCCAACCCTTCTCCCCAAACCATACAGGCATTAGTTTTTTTTATTATTTCTTTTATTTTATTTATTGAAAATTCAACACGCGCCAAAGTTTCTACTACGTCTGATGTGCCTGCAGAAGTTGTTATCGCCCTTGAAGAAGTCTTTGGAAATATTAATCCTGCTGAAGCGCAGATAGAAACAACTATCGGGGTGGTTCTATTCCCGGGAATTCCCCCTATAGAATGTTTATCAATTATAAATTTGTCTTTTAATTTTAAAGTTTTCCCTGTTTTTAAGATGGCTTTAATTAAAAAAATATTTTCTTTAAAATTCATACCTTTATCATACATCGCTGAAACAAAAAGCGCGATTTCTGCTTCTGAAAGAGAATTATTTGCGATGTCATTAATTATTGATTCAATTTCTTTTTGAGATAATCTTTTATTGTTCAATTTTTTCTTAATAAAAATTAAACTATTTACCATTGGAGATAAAATGACTTCAATAAATTGCCCTTTCTTTAAATTTAATTTTTCTTTAAGTTCTAAAGAAACTAAAATTTCATTTTCAGCTACTATTTCTTCAATTACATCAACAATAGCGGAAATCTCCCTTGCCGGTTTGGAAATAGTTTTTAGAAAAACCCTATCTTTGCTATAAACTCCCAAACTTTCTGCAGTTTTATTATTTAACATTACTACGGGAAATCCTGCAGACCATTTTAAAAATTTAATTTTTAATTTCATTTGAATTTTCTTTATAAAAAAGAAGAATATCTTATTTAAAAATTTTCGTAAACATCGGCTCTGTTGAAAATGTTTTGAATTCGTAACTTTCTTTGGCTCGGATATTAAAAATTAAAGGGCGGGTCTCGTCTGAAAGACGAGTTTGAGTGGGAATTTGGAATTCAAAACGAAATATAAAAAATAGATTTTCAACAGAGCCGTAAACCTCCAAATAACAAAATTATTCATTCGGTTGAATTATCTCAGAGCAATAATCTTCTGCTTTGAATTTCTTTCCTTTCTCAACCATCTCTGTAAATTTAGGAAAATTAATCCAACATTTTTTTTTCAAAGATTTTTTCATAAGCAAAATTGCTCTTGACGGAATATGTTCCCGCATATATTCATATTCCGGAAGTTTTTCTAATAAATTTTTCATGAATTCTTTCATATCTTCCATTTGAGGCATGTTTTCTACTTTATAATGCCCCTGGCTTGCGCCAACCCAAACATAAGATTTTAATTCAACAAAATCAGGGTTTCCTTTTTTGATTAATTCAACATATCCCCCGACATCGCACATATTTTCATTTTTTATCATCGTCAACCTAATGCATGTTCTGTAATCTCTTGTTTTTAGCAAATCTAAACATTCCAACATCCTTTCCCAGAAATCAGAAAATAATGGTCTGTCAATTTTTTTCATAAGTTTCTTGTTTGGCGCATCAATGCTCAAATATAATTGCGTAACTTTGTCAATTTTTTTAATTTGTTCAGGATACTGGGAATTTGTAACTAAAAAAGTTGAGATTTTTCTTTTATGAAATGCTTTTAATATTTCATTTATTAATGGATAAGTAATCGGCTCACCGGTTAAAGAAAGCGCAACATGGCGGACATTTTTCATTTCTGAAATTGCTTTTTTATTATGTTTTTCAAATCCCATCCCTTTAAATCCCTGTAATAATTTAATGTGCTCGTCAATTGAATGATTAATTATATGCTCTGGAGAATCTATTGGACCATACCATTCTGAAGCAACAGGAGCTTTTTGTCCTCGCCAGCAAAATTTGCATCTTGAAGCGCAGAACATTGAAGTAGTCATTTGCAGACATTGATGCGAACGAATTCCATAAAAAATAAATTTATAACATCCGCCTTTTCCCCGTATCATGTTTCTTGTCCACTCGCAAATTTTAACAGCGGAATGATTGCCGACTAAACGATAGCCTTGTTTTTTTAAAGAATTTTGCTGATTTGAAGTTAATTGGGTTTCTAATTGTTGTCCTAATTCTGGAGATTGAATTACTTTTAAAGAAATTTTATTTTTTAATTTATTTTCCATTTTTCAATTTCTTCCAAAGCCTTAATCGGATTAAAAGCTTCTTTGATATTAATCAAAGGTTTTTCTATATTCACAATGTCATCAGTTCCAATTCTTGGACATGCAGTATTTACCCAGCATTGTATAAAAGGATAATTTTCTAATTGAGCCAAATTTATGTTATTATCAATAAAGATGTATGCTTTTTTCCCCCGTTCTTTTAATTTTTCTTTTAAATTTTTAGCTGAATTAAAATATTGCTGTCCGGGTTTTATTGTCACTAAAATTCCTATTGTTTGGGAATTTATAAAAAGTTTTAAATTTCTTTTCTTTTTTTGAATTTGTTTTTCTATATCTTTTTTATTTATTTCTTTAATCTGATTTGAAATTGGATCAAAAATTATCACTGGTTTAAAATTCTCTTTTTTTTCTTTTATTTGTGAAAGCAAAAGCGCTTTTGGATGAAATAACCCATCGCCGACATATAAAACAGCGTCTGAATTTTCAATAATTTTGTCTTGAAAAGAATCTTCATAACAATCGCACCCTAAAATCTGCGCGTTTTCATTTGTTCTTTTTGCTTTTGTAATATTAACTTTAATTTTATTTTTTTCCAGCTCTTTAAGAAAATCTTTCAAATCAGTAAATTGAACTGAAGCAAAAAGCGCAACTGATTTAATTTTCTTTTTTTTAAAATATTCTTTTAACTCTTTTGTTAAATTAATTTTTCCTTCCCATTTAGCGTCTATTAAAAATAAGCGGGGCATTTTACCAATTCTCCTTGTTAAATCTATTGTGTCCAAATTGAATTATCAAATCAATATCAAGAGAATTTAATCCAAGCGGAAGATCACACGCTCCGAAACAATCTCCAAACCAAATAAATGCTTTTGCATTAGTTTTTGTTTCTATAAGCTCAACTATTTCATTTGAGCGATTTTTTAAGCCATCTGGCAGCTGAAGTAAAACTTGTTTTGCTTTTGTTTTTTCTATTTCTTTAATTAATTTTTCTAATTCTAAATTATACATAAAAAGAATTCGGTTAAGGGATTTTTAAGGTTTAGGTTTTGAAAGAGTTATTTTATTTATCTTCAAATACGCCGATATCAATAGTTCCCTCTGGTGGAAAATAAGAATTTGTACACTTAGTAGTATAGCTAAAATGATCCGCCAATATCTTTTCTTTTTCTTTAGAGGGACTTTCTAGAAATTTTGATGCATAATCTATCATTAATTCTTCATTTTTAACCCATTCTTTTGCTTCAGAGATGCTTAAATCCCTTCCCATTTCCATGGTAAATGTGCTGTCTTCATAAATTTTGCTTTTTTCAAAAAAAGAGATGTATTCTTCAAGGGCTTTTTTAGACAAAGGAAGATATTCCAAAAAAATATTAAAACAGGGTAAATCGTTTTTCTCCCTTAATATGCATTTATTAAGATTAATTCTTGCATGATTATAGTTCTCTGTAGCAAGGTCTTGTAGACTATCCAATTGGTTGCCTTGGTTTATAAATTTTTTAAGTGGATTTATTTTATATGCCGTATCTTTATTATAATTTTTCTGCCAATAACTTACATTTCCAAAAATTCCTAATCCTCCTAATCCAATTAGTCCTGCCACAAAATAATTTTTTATGGTTTTCATCTCTTTTTTAGCATTGCCTAATTTATAAACCTTTCTAGTTTGTCTTAATTTTATAATTACAAAGTTTTTTTAAGAAAAATTTATAAACTATAGTTTTTCTATAGTTTAATGGTCACAACAATACAGCTGAATGAAGATGTAAAAAAACGTCTGGAATTTTTAAAAGAAAAAAAAGGGGACACTTATGAAAAGGTTATTGTTAAGCTTATTGATGAAAAAGAAACAGACAAAAAAAGAATTGAGAGATTAATAATTGAAGGATGCAGGGAAATGGCTGAAGATAGTTTAAAAATCGCTAAAGAATGGGAAGGAACTTTAATGGATGGTCTTGATAAAAATGAAAAATGGGATTTTTGAGAAGAGGAGATATCGTTTTAGCAAATTTAGAACCCATTAAAGGTCATGAGCAAGGAGGAATTAGGCCAGTTTTGATAATTCAGGATGATAGATTTAACAAATTCAGTCCAACAATAATCGTTGCGTCAATAACCTCTAAGATTTATACCCGGGAATTCCCGCAAAATGTTGAAATTGAACCCTCCAAATATGGATTGAAATTAAAGTCAACCGTTCTATTAAATCAAATAAGAACAATTGATAAATCAAGAATTATTAAAAAAATTTCTTCTTTAGATAGAGAAATAATGAGGAAGGTGGATCTTGCTTTGAAAATTAGTTTGGATTTAGAATAATCTATTTAAAACTTTTTCCGCACCCGCATTCTTTTTGGGCATTTGGATTATTGAATTTAAAACCAGATTCATTTAAATTATCCACAAAATCAATTTCAATCCCGTCTAACATTTCAATTCCGTTTTTAGCTACAGAAATGTCTATTCCCGATTTTTTAAAATTTAAATCTGATTTTATCGGCTTGTTTATTATTTCAAGATTATAGACAAAACCAGAACAGCCTCCCGAAAGAACAGATATTCTTAAAATTCCGCTTTCTTTAAGTCGACCACGCTTAGGCGATTTTGTCAAAAAACTTCCCGTTTTTTGTTCCTTTTCTTTTTCCTGCTTCAAAAGATGTTTTATTTTTTCTATCGCTGTTCTTGTAAATTTTAATGAAAAGTTTTTTATATTTTTTGGTTCAGATTTTAAATTTTTTTCTAAGACTTCATTTATTTGTTTAACAAGCTTGTTTAAATCAGCTTCGGAATATCCGTGCCCTAAAACTCCCTGCTCTAATGTTTCAAAAGCAGACGCTCCGCATCCAACACAATGAATTCCAAAATCAATCATAATTTCTGAGAGCAATTGCGCTTTTTCTGGATTTTCTGCAAGAATTTCTGCAATGAGCATATTTTTGGTTATTTTTTGGGTTTGTGTTTGTTGAATTTGTTTTTTCATTTTATTATTTTTTAGCTTCTTTAAAAAATTCTTCAACCTTTTCCCAATTTACAACATTCCACCAATTTTTTATATATTCTGGTCTTCGATTTTGATATTTCAAGTAATATGCATGCTCCCAAACATCCAAACCTAAAATAGGAATTTTTCCTTCCATCAAAGGCGAATCCTGGTTTTTTGTAAAAATAATTTCTAATTTTTTATTGCTGTTTATAACTAACCATGCCCAACCGCTTCCAAAAACTTTCAGAGCAACGTCGGTAAATTGCTTTTTGAATTCTTCTAAGCTTCCAAACTTTGAATTAATTTCTTTTGCTAATTGTTTTTCTGGCTTTCCTCCAGCCTTTGACCCCATAATCTCCCAAAATAAAGAATGATTAGCATAACCTCCTCCATGATTGATTACTGCCTGTTTTATTTTTTCCGGAACTTTGCTAATATTTTCCATCAATTCGTTAATTTCCATATTTGCAAATTCTGTTCCGTTGATTGCTTCATTTAATTTATCTACATAAGTTTGATGATGCTTGGTATAATGGATTTCCATTGTTTTAGCGTCTATATATGGTTCTAATGCGTCAAAAGAGTAGAGTAACTTCGGTAATTTAAACATTTTATCTTAACTATTGTTAATAAAGAGGATATATAAATTTTTTGACTTAATTAAAAAATCATTAAAAATATTTTAACGCCCGAGATAGGATTTGAACCTATGACAACCAGGTTAGGAACCTGATGCTCTATCCAGACTGAGCTACTCGGGCTTTTTTTCTGTTTTAATTTTAGCGAAGGATGAATATCCAGCGAGCGACTTCGCGAATTTTGTTATCTTCTTGTGAGCGAGGTCGGGAGTAGAGAGATTACACGGAGGATGTTCTTTTCCTATTTATTTCTTTTTATCAATCCGAGCGTGGTCTCGAGTTGAGCTACTCGGGCAAAAATTAATTTATGTGGGTGCTAGGATTCGAACCTAGGTAAGCACTAAGCTATCAGATTTTGAGTCTGACCCGTTTGACCGCTCCGGCACACCCACTTAAAAAAATTAAGTTTAAGAACATTTTAAAACTTATCATAAAAAATATAAAGCATGAATTTTATTTTTTATTATGGAAAAAAATTGGCAAAAAATAATTTTGGATTTAAACTTGACAAAAGAAGAAAGAATTCAAGCAGCATTTCATTTAGAAAATGCAGGCGACGATGAATCTATTAGAATAATGGGAAAGGCATTATTTAGCGAACCTTCTCCGATTGTGAGGCATGAAATCGCTTTTTCTTTAGGAGAATCTTGTAATCCAAAATTAGCATCTGAATACTTAATGAAAGCTATTGAAGAAGATGAAAATATTTTTGTCAGACATGAAGCAATTTTAGCTTTAGCAACTTTGGGGAAAAAAGAGTTTATTCCATTTATTAAAAAATATATTAATTCTCCCGAATTAGAAATAGCTGAATCTGCAGAAATTGCTTTGCAAAGATTAGAACAAACTTGATTTTAGAAAGTTTTAAAAGTCTTAAAATCTCTAATTTTTTGAAGACGGTCTTAGTAATCGTGTAATACCTGATCTCATTCCGAACTCAGAAGTCAAGACGATTACGCTGCCTGTGTTAGTGGCCGACAAGCTGCGAAGCAGCAGTGCCGTCTCACTTGTTTATTTTTTATGAAAAATATTTCAAAAAAAGATGCCGAAAGAATGATTGAAGATTTTTTCTTAGATATTAAAAACAAAAATTCCAGATTCTCGCAAGCTCGGTCTGGCCAAACTAAAAGTTTAGCAAAGCAAGTGAAAAAAATTAAATCTCTTGCAATGAATAAAAAAATTCTCTTGAAAGAAAAAAGAAAATTATTCTGCCAGAAATGTTTAATGCCTTATTCGGGAAATGAAAAAATTAGAATAAATAATAAAATAAAAAGTATTGAGTGTACGAATTGCGGTGGAATTAATAGGTGGAAGATTAAATAATTAATTTTTTTACGATTTCTTAAACTTACTAACCAATTCAAGGGTATCAACCTGGCCTAAAAAAACTGATCTGCAGCACATTCTTTCCAACCCAAGTTCATCAAGAACTTTTTTTTGATTTTCTCCAGATGCCACTCTCTGTTTGAATTGCTCCCACAAATGACCCACTGGCTTTCCGCACCCGAAGCACCTCACTGGAATTATCATCTAATTAATCTTTCAAATTAGTTTTTAAAACTTGTGATAGATTGTTTTTGAAAAGGTATCTTTTAAGATGCGGACATTTTTTCAAAAAAATCCCCGAAGGGCGACAGCTTCTATTTGAAGTGCTAAAATTCGTATTTGCGAATTTTTGACTTATTCCATTTAATGCAAATATTTAAAAAGAATTTAAATTTAAGATTTAATTAAAAAGAAGATGATAAAAAGATGCGTTTATTGCAGGCAAGATATTCAAGATAAAAGAGCTATAGATGTTTGTGACAAATGTGGGTTTGGTGTTTGGGGTCAGAAAATGTTTAAAACAATTCTTCAAGGCATGGATAATGCAAATGAAAGAGGAGATTTGTGTTTAAATCATGAAATTCCTGAGAATAAAAATTAGATTTATAATTCTAAAAACTAAGGGATAGGTTTTTAAATTAGTTCTTTTTTGATATTTATAGAGTATTAAAATGACTAAAAGAAAAAAAATTAGAGAACAGGGAAAAATCAAATTTAGCTGGGCTTTTCAGGAATTTAATCAAGGGGACGTTGTTTCAGTCGTTAGGGAAAAATCAAAATCTGCAAACTTCCCTAAAAGAATTCAAGGACGGTGCGGAGTTATTGAAGAAAAACGCGGGAGATCGTTTATCGTCAGAATAAATGACTTAGAAAAAGAGAAAAAATTTATAATTAATCCCTTGCATCTAAAAAGACTTATGATGAACTCAAACCTGCTTCAAGAGGTAAAAAAATAATGACAATTCAATACACCCCCTTAAGCGCGTCAGAATCAAAAGAATATTTGGGAAAAGAACAGGAAAATTTAAAGAGTTTTGTTGGGAAATTTACAAAATTAAATTTAAAACAAGCAAAAGATTTTAGAAAAGAATTAGAAGAATTAAATTTAATTAAAATAAATGCAAAGCATATTTCAAAAATAATCGATCTTCTGCCAACTAATCAAGAAGAGATAAATAAGATATTCACAGATATTAGTCTGGACGAAAATGAGACAAAAAAAATTATTGATGTGGTTAACAAATTTGAATAATAAAAATGAAAATAAATATAAATTTTCCATTTCTTCAAAAAGAAATGCGAAAATTTCAGGAGAAAAAATAAATGAAAGCAAAAATAGGAAATTTTTTCATGCATTCATTTTTTCAGGAGAAAAAATAAATGAAAGACGAAACTGCAATAGTGCTGGAATATTTACCCAATGGTTATCCATTAGAAAGAAAAACGATGCCCTTAGCCCAAGCTATAGGAGAGAATAATTTTACCCTTCTAGAACTAGTCCCCCGAAGAGGAATTACATTAGAACCGGGAGAAAATGTTTATATTGGTCAGGGAAAAAGAGACAAAATATATTATATCCTTGGAAAATTATCGCAAGAAAAATTAACTGAATCTGCAAAACAACAATTAGAAGAATTTATAAAGAAAGTTGTTGAAAAAAAAGAACAAGAATTTGTAGATTTTTTTAATAAGTCAGAAGCAATTAATAAAAGATTCCATCAAATAGAGCTGCTCCCGGGATTAGGAAAAAAACATATGCAAGAAATAATTAAACAAAGACAAGAAAGTCCTTTTAAATCATTTGAAGATTTAAAAAAAAGAGTTCCAAATTTGCCTGATCCCAAAAGAACAATTGAAAAAAGGATGTTTAAAGAATTAACACAACCAGAAAGACATAATCTTTTCATAAAAGAAAATTAAAATGACAGAACAAAAAATAAAAAATGAGAATAATTCACCTTCTCAAAAAGAAAATCAAAACAAACAAAAAAGAGAAGGCGGGGAATTTTCTCATTCATACTCACCGGAAGAAAGCCGGATTAGGGAAAGAATTGTGAGAATTATGCAAAAAGATATAGAGGGGGGAATGGAAATTTATCCTGGTTTAACAAAAATAAAGGGGATTTCCTGGAGTTTATCAAATGCTATTTGTAAAAAAATTGGAATGGATAAAACGAAAAAAATAGGTTCATTGACAGAATCTGAAATAAAAAAAATTGGAGATTTTTTAAAAAATCCGGACATCCCTAAATATCTAAAGAATAGGCAAAAAGATTTTGAAACTGGCGAAGACGAACATTTAACGGGTTCTAATTTGGAGTTAAAAAAAGATTTTGATATTAAAAGATTAAAAAAAATAAAATCCTATAAGGGATATAGACATGTATCTGGACTTCCTGTGAGAGGCCAGAGAACAAGAGCTCATTTCAGAAAAAACAGGAAAAAAGCGGCAGGAATTAAAAAGAAAAGCAAAGAAGGAGCAATAATAAAAAATTTTGGAAGCATTAAAAAATGAAAAGAAAACATAAATTATATTCAAATCCAAAAAGGCCTTTTGATAAAAAAAGAATCGACGAGGAAAAAGAAATAAAAGAAGAATTTGGATTGAAAAATAAAAAAGAAATTTGGAAAGCAGAAGCAAAAGTTAAATTGATAAGAAAGAAAGCCAGAAATCTAATTAAAAGTTCTCCCGAACAAAAAAAGAGATTGTTTGATCAATTAAACAAAATTGGATTGAAAGCTGATTCGCTTACAGATGCTTTTGCTATAAATATAAAATCCTATTTAGAAAGAAGATTACAAACTGTTGTTTTTAAAAGAAGATTGGCCAATACGATAAAAGAAGCAAGACAAAAAATAGTTCATAAAAAAGTTTTAATAGATGGAAAAGTTATCAACAAACCCTCATATATTGTTCCCATTAAATTAGAAGATAAAATAACGCTCAAAGAAAAAACCGCTTCATCAAAAAGCGCTTCTGCAGAAGCTCCAAAGATGCAAACAGAAGCCGCTGAAGAAAAAACATACCCTAAGGAAGGGCATAAAGATACAAAACAGGAAATTTTGCATAACGATACAAAACAGGAAATTTTGCATAAAGAAAATTCATGAAAAATAAAAAAACAAAAGAAAAAAGTCCGTCTTTACTAGACGCTGGAAAACCAGATTCATCTTCCGAAAAGGGAATCGAAACTGAAAGGCTCAGAGCAAAAAGCTCAAACCTCGTTCACGATGGAACGCGAACGAAAGAAATTCAGCCCGAAAGTTTTGCAGCTCCAGATACGGAAGAAAAAGATCAGACTAAAAGTAAAACAGAAGAAGAAATAAAAAAAACTAGAGAGATAGAAGCCATCGTGCATATTTATTCATCATATAATAACACGATTGCCCATGTTACAGATATGTCTGGCAGGACGATTACCAAAGTTTCTGGAGGAATGGTTACTAAACACAGCAGACTAAAAGCAAATCCAACTATTGCGATGTTTATTGCTAAAAGAATTTCTGAAAAGATGAAAGAAGAAAAAATTAAAAATTTATATATAAGAAATAGAGCAAAAACCGGAAATCCTACTCCTGGACCAGGCGCAAATGCAATAGTAAAAAGTTTATCCAGAGAAGGATTCAGAATAATAAATATTCTTGATAATACAAGAATTCCAAGAGGCGGTCCAAAGAAAAAAGGAGGAAGAAGAGGAAGGAGACCTTAGTTAACAAATAACTTTAAAAAACACTTTCAATAAACATTAATATGGAAATCATAAAGAAAAAGGCAGACAAATTAAGTTTTTCAGCTGAGCTTGAAGATAGCTTGGCAAATGCAATTAGAAGATATGTTAATCAAATCCCCGTCGTAGCTGTTGATGAAATTGAAATTTCAAAAAATGATTCTGCATTATACGACGAAACTCTTGCGCACAGAATTGGACTAATCCCCTTAAAAGCAAAAAAACAAACCGGGAAAATGAAATTGGAATCAAAAAAAGAAGGAATTGTTTATTCCGGCGAATTAAAAGGAGATGCAGAAGTTGTTTATGATAAAATTCCAATTACGCTGTTGGATAAAAATCAGGAATTAGAAATAAAAGCCACGCTAAAATCCGGAACCGGTTCTGAACATGCCAAATTTTCCCCGGGATTAATGTTCTTTAGGAAAAGTTGTGAAATTAAAATGGATAAAAAATTTAAAGATAAAATTAAAGAAATTTGTCCTAACGCAAATATTAAAGAAAGTGGAAATCAAATAATTATTTTTGATGATAAAGAAGAAGAAATCTCAGATGTTTGCGGGGGTATTGCTGAAAAAGCCGGCGAAAAACCAGAAATAAAAGAAAATTCTGAAATGATAATTAAGTTAGAAAGTTTTGGCCAAATTTCTCCTGAAGCAATTTTTGAGAAATCAATTGAGGCGTTGAGAAAAGATTTGAATGATGTTTCTAAGAAGTTGAAATAAATCCTAGTTAGTAGTAATTATTAAATTACAACAATAGAGGGGTTTATAAATTATTGATTTGTAAAAAGATTATGTTAAGTCAGAATACATATTCGTTTTTTAAAGGGCTGTCTATCTTTTCTTTAATTTGTTTTATCCCTGCGTTTGGTATTGAAAGATGCGTCACTTTAAGCAAAACGCAAAGAAATCATAGCCATAATCATTATCAAAAAAATCCTTCTCATAATTCTTGTTCCAGTAATTATGGAAAAAATGTAAAATCAGATAATGCTTTTGATTATACTGAAAAAACAAGATTATTGAAAAAGTTATCTGATGCTAATAATGATTATGTTCTTAGTAAGGGCGAACGAAAAAAAATGTATGAAATGTGTGAGATTACTGATAAACCTGTAGGATATATTTTAACAGAGAAAGATCTTGAAAAAGGAATTGTAAATTATCTAAAAAAATAGGTTCATTGTGGGCTCTGATTGGGCTTACCTCGGCTGCAATTGCAGTTCGTCTCATGCGTATTCCTATCTTGGGGTGCGTCCTTGTAAGGCTGGGCTCGCTTGAAAAAGGAGCAATAGTTTTAATTTAATTGATAGACTCTTAAAGGATATTTAATCAAAGAAATACTTTTAAAAGCCATTTCAATTCTATATTTTAATGACAGAAGAAATTCAACAGACAAAAAATTGGCATGATAAATATTATAAAATTTTATTAATAATTCCTGCAATTTTAATTATTTTCTCCTTTATTTATATGATAAATTTTTATAATCAAAATGGAGATTTTATTAAAAAAGATATTTCATTAACAGGCGGAACTTCAGTTACCCTTTATGAAAAATTAGATGTTCTTGAATTAAAGCAGGGATTGCAGGACAAATTACAGGATGTAAATATTCGGGAGATTTATGATTTAATTACTCAAGAGCAAAAAGCGGTGATTATTGAAACAACTTCCAACGCTGAACAGACTAAAAGTGTTTTAGAGGCTTATCTAAAATATGAATTAACCGACGAGAACAGCAGTTTTGAATTTACCGGCTCAAGTTTAAGCGAGGGTTTTTACAAGCAATTATTAATTGCAATTTTAATCTCATTTGTTGCTATGGGAATTGTTATCTTTATAATTTTCAGAACATTTGTGCCGTCTATCGCCGTGATAGCTGCGGCTTTTGCAGATATTTTAATGACTTTAGTTGCAGTTAATATTTTAGGCATTGAAGTTTCAACCGCAGGCATTGTTGCTTTCTTAATGCTGATTGGATATTCTGTTGATACAGATATTTTGCTGACATCAAGAGTTTTAAAACGCGAAGGCGATTCACTAAACAAAAAAATTTTTGATTCTTTTAAAACAGGAATGACAATGACTCTCACAGCTTTATTCTCTGTTTTAGTGGCTTTTTTTATTGTAAAATCATTTTCAAATCTGCTTGCCCAGATTTTTACTATTCTAGCAATTGGTCTAGTATTTGACATCTTTAACACCTGGGTGACTAATGTTTCAATAATTAAATGGTATATGAAAAACAAACATGGCTAAATTAACTTTCAAAATCTGGATACTAATAATCGTTTTGATATTATCTTTGATTTCAATTTTTGGATTGCCTCCTTCTTTTTTAGAAAAGGGAATTTTAATTACGGGCGTTGAGCAAAATTCAAGCGCCTTTGAGCAAGGATTAAGGCAGGGGCAGATAATAACTGCAATAGACGGAAAATCGGTTGAAAGTATTGATGATTTTTCAAAGATTATTCAGGAAAAATATCCTTCTGAAGAAGGCTCACCAGAGTCATCCCTTGGGGGGAAAGAAATTAAAACAATTATCCAGACAAAGGATTCTCAAATAATTTTCTTTTCCAAACAAGCTCCGGAAATAACTTTTTCAAATATTCCAAAAACAAAACTTAAAGCGGGGTTGGATATTTCCGGGGGAGCAAGAGCAGTGGTTCAGGCTCAGGATAAAAAACTTTCAAAAGAAGAAGTTAATGATTTAGTTGCAATTACAAATAATCGTTTTAATGTTTATGGGATTTCTGATATAAAAGTAAACCCTGTTTCAGATTTAGCTGGAAATAATTTTATGCTTATTGAAATTGCCGGCGCGACACCAAAAGATTTAAAGCAATTAATTGAACAGCAGGGAAAATTTGAAGCAAAAATCGGAAATGAAACTGTTTTTATCGGCGGAGAGAGAGATGTAGCATCTGTCTGCAGAAATGATGCAACCTGCGCAGCAATAACTGCCTGTAATGATTTTAATGGGGGAAGCATCTGCAATTTTCAATTTTCAATTTATTTAAGCAATCTTGCCGCAGAAAAACATGCAGATGTTACAAAAAAATTAGGCATAAATGAATCTGCTCCGGAATATCTTTCAAAACCTCTTGACCTTTATGTAGACGACAAACTTGTGGATACATTATTAATCAGCAAAGACCTTCAGGGCCGTGTTACAACGCAAATTTCTATTTCCGGATCCGGAATTGGAGAGACAGAAGAGGAAGCATATTCTATAGCAAAAGAAAATATGAATAAATTGCAGACTATTTTAATTACAGGAAGTCTGCCGTATAAATTAGAAATTGTTAAATTGGATACGATATCTCCGATTTTAGGAAAACAATTTATAAAAATTATTCTGCTGGCGGGATTAGGCGCGTTGCTTGCAGTTGCGATTGTAATTTTTGTCAGATACAGAAAATTCAAAGAATCAATAGCGTTATTACTGACGAGCTTTTCAGAAATTATTATTATTTTAGGGATTGCGTCAATGATTGATTGGAACTTGGATTTGCTGAGCATTGCAGGAATTTTAGCAGTAGTCGGAACCGGGATTGACCAGCAGATCATTATTTTAGACGAGTCAAAACAAAGAGTTAGTTTAAGTGTAAAAGAAAAATTGAAGAGAGCTTTTACAATTATTTTAAGCGCTTATTTTACAGCATTGGTTTCTTTGCTTCCTCTTTTATGGGCAGGCGCAGGTTTGTTAAAAGGTTTCGCAATCACAACAATTATCGGCATCACAATCGGGATTTTAATAACAAGACCAGCTTTTACGGATATTGTTAAAAATATTGAGGAGTAAAAATGCTTCCAAAATATCACATTATTCTAGGATTTTTCTTTTCTTTAATTTTATTTTTAATTTTTCCTTTTATTGGGCTGTTGGGATTTTTGATAATTTTTGTTTCTTCAGTATTAATAGATGCAGATATCTATTTATATTATGTTTTTACTAAAAAAAATTTTAATTTAATAAATGCAATGAAATATTATTCAAAAAAAAGAAAAGAAGTTTTATTATTACCTATGGAACAAAGAGCCAAAAAACAAGGAAATATAAGAATATTTCATGGAATAGAAGTTCTGCTGATTCTTTTTCTCTTAGGATTTTTTATAAATAAAATCTTTTTATTTATTTTTATTGGATTTAGTTTTCATTTATTTTTGGATATAGTTGAACAGATTCATTATGGGTTTAGAATTTCTAAGATTTCTTTAATTTTTGATTTTGTTAAAAAAATTAATGAAAAATCTTAATTTTTCTTGGGTGTATGATTTTATAAAGTTAAAAGCTTAATTCTTTTTATGCTAAAAAAAGGAAGAAAGTTTATTAAAGAAGAAAAAAAAGATATAAAAGAAATTTATAGAAGATTTTGGAAAAGAGATTTTTCCGGAAATACAGGTCAAGCAATTAAAAATAGCGCATACAGCTTTTCAACAACTCTTGTTCAAAAAATAGGCGCCATAATTTTTACAATAATAATTGCAAGATTATTAATGCCGGAACTTTTCGGATTATACAGTCTTGCTCTTACTACAATAGGACTTTTTGCAATTATTTCGGATTTGGGAATCAGTTCGACTTTAATTAGATTCTTTTCAAAGGAACTTGCTAAAAATAAACCCAATACCCTGGGTTATTACAACCATTTATTAAAAATAAAATTTCTTTTAACTTTCTTTGCTTCTTTAATTTTAATTTTATCATCCTACTGGATAGCAAGTATATATTATGATAAGCCAATTTTTTATGCTCTTTTAGCCGGGGGATTATATCTTTTTATAACAAGTTTTTTAAGTTTTTTTGAGTCAATTTATCAATCCTTTAATAACTTTAAAAAATCTTTAATGAGAGAATCTATTTTTCAAGTATTAAGATTAATCATTATCCCATTAATTATAATTTTTTCTTTAAAATTTTCTGAGAATGTCTTATTGTTAAACATCCTCTTAGGGCTTTCTTTTTGTTATTTGATTGCTTTAATCTTTTTATTTATTAAAAGACCTATTTTATCAGGAAAAAACTTAAATAAAGAACAAAAAAAACAGGTAAATAAATTTATATTGCCTTTGACTGCAATTGCTCTTTCAGGAATTTTTTTTGTGAGTATTGACAAAATTATGCTGGGTCATTTTGTCAGCGCAGAATTTATAGGTTATTATGCTGCAGCTTTTTCTTTAATAGGCGCGGTAATGGGTTTTTTAAGTTTTTCAGGAGCTTTATTTCCTATCTTTTCTAGATTGGGGGGGAAAAAATTAAAAAAAGGCCTCAGAAAGTCTGTTAAAATGGTTTTGCTTGCTTCTTTTATTATAATTTTAATAACCCTTATTTTCTCGCCTTTAATAATTAAAATTATTTATGGCACCCAGTACTCTTTATCCACTAATCTTTTAAGATTATTAGCTATATTAATAATTTCAGAACCCCTAGCAGCAATTTACTCAAATTATTATGTTGCAATAGGAAAAACTGGAAAAATGGTAAAGTTATTAATTTCAGCAGCTTTATTGAACATAATCTTAAATTATGTCTTCATTATTACATTGTTACCAAGAGGAAATTTAGCTGCAGTTTTCGGAGCAGTTATTGCAACCTTAATTAGCAGGTATCTTTTTTTATTTGGACTTATCGTTTTTAGAAAAAAATAATTTTGACATTATTCACAGTCATATAATTCTCTTCTTTCTATAATTAAAGCAGAATTTTCAAAATTTTTTACTTTACTATAACATTCTATAACTTGTTTTGAATTTAATAATTCATAAACTGGAAAAGTAACAATCTTTTTTAAAATTTCTGTAAAATCTTGAGTATGCTGTGCTCCAGGAGTTAATGGTTTTTTCGCACCAACATTCGCTCTAATGATTACAGGAGTTTTAAATTGTTCATAAGACATTTTTTCAATCTTATCCAGATGATTAACAATAGCGTCTAAACTATTAAGAATAAAATCATGTCTTTCAAAGAAAACTACCGGTTTATATCCTTCTAAAGACATCCCAATTGCTAAACCAACCATTAAATTTTCTGCTACAGGAGTTTCAATGCATTTTTCTTTAGGAACATCTTTTAAAGTGCCATAAGCTCTTGAACCACGATTTACGTTATATCCTAAAAATCTTACTTTGTCCAATTTTGCAAGTTCTTCCATAGATTTTTTTATTGCATCTTTGTATTTCATTGTGTTAATTATTTATTTCTCATCTTAAAATGAATTTTTAATTTTAGTTCCTGAAAAATTTACAAATTTTTCTGTTCCAACATGCAAAGAAGTTGATTTATATGAATATCTATACACGCATTTTGGCCATTTCATTTCTGATTTCCCATATCTTTCTGATTTTGGGGTTTCAACAGATCTATTATTGTCTTCAACTATAAACGTGCAAGGCAAATCCCATCCATCAACATATCTCACTGCTTCGTAAAAATGTCCTTCGTCTTCTACACCATCACCTCCAAAGCACCAAACTTTTCTTTTACTGCATTGATGTTTTAATGCATATGCAACTCCTGCAGCAATGCAAGGAACTCCAGCAACAATAGCTGAAGTTAAAAAATTAATTTCTTTGTCAAAAACATACATGCTATCTCCTCTTAAAATCATTTTTTCAAGTTTTTCAGGAGAGCCGCCCTTAAGCAAATAATGATAATGAGAACGATGAGTTGAAAAAACATAATCTTCAGGATTAATTTTTTTAAAAATTTCAATTAAATGCTCTTCATTTCCACCAGAAAAATGTACGGGGTAGGGAATTTTTGCGGCTTCCCATAATATTTTTATTTTATTTTCAAAATCAATTAATTTTTCCTTTGTTATTTTTTCCATCTTATCTCTTTTTAAGTGTAAGTTTTTAAAGATTTAGATTTTATAATCTTTATATTTTCGGATGTATTTGTTAGAAATTAAAATAATTTTTTCAAATTATTTTTACAAAATTTTAGTATATTCCGAAATATATTTTAAATTATCACAATAATCCTTTTAAATCTCCTAATTTTTGCCTTTGATACAATGAAAGTAAAATTTTCATATCTAGAAGAACAATTCAAAAATCCAGAACCAATTTTTAAAGATATAAAAAAATTAGTGAAGAGCAGTGATTTTACTCTTGGAAAAGAAGTTTTTGAGTTTGAAAAACAATTTGCTAAACTTTGTCAAACTAAATATGCAATAGGAGTAGGCACAGGAACAGACGCAATTAGGTTAAGCCTTCTTGCTTTAAATGTTGGAGCAAGAGACGAGGTTATAACTGTTCCAAATACTTTTTATTCTACTGCTGAAGCAATTGCAACTACGGGAGCAAAGCCAGTTTTTGTTGACGCTGGCGACGACTATAATATAAATCCTAACTTAATTGAAAAGGCAATAACAAAAAAAACAAAAGTAATTCTTCCTGTTCATCTTTATGGTTGTCCAGCTAAGATGCCCGAAATTATAAAAATTGCTAATAAACATAATCTTTTAGTTATTGAAGATGCTTGTCAGGCAATAAATTCTGCAATAAATAAAAAGAAAGTCGGCTCTTTTGGAATTACTGGATGTTTTAGTCTTCATCCGTTAAAGGGAATTAATGTCTGGGGTGATGGCGGAATTATTACAACAAATTCTCAAATTGTTAGAGACGAACTATATATGCTTAGAAATAATGGTCTTAAAAATAGGAATGAATGCGCAAGATATTCTTATAACTGCAGACTTGATACACTGCAAGCAATTGTTGCTCTTCATGTAATAAAAGATATTGATTGGATAACTAATAAAAGAATTGAAAATGCAAAATTTTATGACAAAGAACTTTCAAAATTTTCTCAAATAACAATTCCAGAAAGAGCGAAAGATGTAAAACAAGTTTATCATACTTATGTTGTAAAAGCAAAAAACAGAGACGAACTTTATAATTTTTTATTAAAAAATAAAATTGAAGCAAAAATTCATTACCCTATTCCACTGCATTTGCAGGAAGCAAGCAAATACCTTAATTACAAAAGAGGAGATTTTCCAAAAACAGAAGAACAGGTAAAATCAATAATAACGCTTCCAGCCCATCAGCATTTAAAAAAAGGGCAGTTAGAATATGTTGTTAAAAAGATAAAGGAATTCTACAAATGAACGAAATTTTAGTTAAATACATAAATTTTCCCCTTCAATATAAAAAAATAAAAACAGAATTGTTTAGGACTATTGAAAATGTTTTTGAATCTGGAAATTTTATTCTTGGTTCAGAAGTAGAAAAATTTGAAAAAAATTTCGCAAAATACTGCGAAACTAAATATGCTCTCGGAGTTGGGAATGGAACAAGCGCTCTATTTTTGGCAATGAAAGCGCTCGGAATTGGAAATGGGGATGAAATCATAACAGCTTCTAATTCTTTTCTTGCAACTACCGGCGCAATAGCGGCGACAGGGGCGAAGCCAGTTTTTGTTGACGCTGGCGACGACTATAATATAAATCCTAACTTAATTGAAAAGGCAATAACAAAAAAAACAAAAGCAATAATGCCTGTTCATCTTACTGGAAGACCTGCAAGTTTAGATAAAATTTTAGAAATTGCAGATAAAAATAAAATTTATTTGATTGAAGATGCGGCTCAAGCTATTGGCGCAAAATATAATGGAAAAAAAGTTGGCTCTTTTGGAATTGCAGGTTGCTTTAGCTTGCATCCGCTTAAAAATTTGAATGCTTATGGAGATGGTGGAGTAATAACTGTTAAAGATAAACAACTTTATGAAAATCTAAAAAAAATGCGCAATCATGGTCTCAAAAATAGGGACGAATGTGATTTTTTTGCTTTCAATTCAAGACTGGATGAGTTGCAGGCATCAATACTAAATGTGAAAATGAAATATTTAGACAAATGGACAAAAAAGAAGCGTGAAATAGCATCTTTTTATCAAAAAAAACTTTCTAATATTGTAAAAGTTCCTCTCGATAAATCAAATGAATACGCAGTCTATCACACATTTATAATTCAGGTAAATAAAAGAGATAAATTACAAAAGTTTTTGCTGCAAAAAGGAATTGAAACAAAAATTCATTATCCTATTCCAATTCATTTACAGAGAGCTGCTCAATATCTTGGTTATAAAAAAGGAGATTTTCCAAAAGCAGAAAAGCAAGCTGAAAAAATATTAAGTTTGCCAATATATCCGGAACTTAAAGAAGAGCAATTAGAACTTGTTGTAAAAGAGATAAGAAATTTTTATTCTTAAATAAAATTAACATGCATCGGAATCTTTTCTCCAGAAACATCTGGAAGAGGGATATTTTTTTCTGCAAGATCAAACAAAACTTCATTTACTTTATCCTGTAAACACAATGTTCCGCATCTTTTTCTAGGATCAAATTTGTCTGAGCCTAAATAGCCCATAACTTTCCAGTATCTATCACTTGCCCAAATGTCTTTAAATCTTTGTTGAGCAAAATTACCAATATGGAAATTTTTATAATCTGTGTGAAAAAACATTCCGCATGGCGCCACAAGGCAGGTGCCTGATGTTTGCAATAAAACTGGAGGTCCAAAACATTTTGAATATTTTCTATCTCTGCCTGTTCTGATTTTTGACCATTTTGCCTGCACTGAATAATCTTTTGTTGAAAGCGCTTCTGCTATTTTTAAAAGCCCTAAAGCTTCTGGAGTTTTGTACCAGTTATAATCAACTCCAAGTCTGCCGTTTTCATCGTCGCTGCAGTGTTTTATAATAGTATAGTCAATTTCAGTATCTCTTCCAAGAAGAGCTAAAGGAATAATTTGGTCTGCGCATTCTGGGAGCAAAACCATTTGCGCTCCTATTGTTACATCAAAATTATTTTCTTTTTTTATTTTGACGCATTCTTTCATTGTATCTATTACTTTATGGAAATTTTTTTCATTAGTTCCCATAATTTTTGCATATGCTTCAGGTTCTCCCGCAGAAATATTAAAGCGAAGATATGTTAATTCAGAGAGCAACTCTTCAAGTTTTTCACGCTTTAATGCCTGCCCATTAGTTCCAGATGCCATGTCAAAACCATTTTGTTTTCCTTTTTTAACAAAATCATAAAAATAAGGATTTAAAGTGCTTTCGCCGTCGCTGACAAGACTTATTGCTTTTACTCCTTCTCCAGGTTTGTGTCCTATTTTAACGCAATCATCAAGAAAATTAGAATAAACCTCCCAGGTCGTTGGTGAATCTGGATTGAACTGCAAACCAGCATAACAATAAGTGCAGGCATACTGGCATTTCTGAGTAAGCGCCATATCAATGGTAATAGGCGCGATTTTTTCTCCTCTAAACCAGGCATCTACTCTTTCTTTATGAAAAGCTATTTTTGTTGTATCAAGATGAAATTTTTCTCTCGGATCTATCTCAAAATTTAGCAGAGGTTTTATGCGTTGAATATCGCTTTTTATTTTTTCCCAGTTTGTACTATGATTAGAACCATTATTGCTTATTTTGTTTTTTCCTTCAAGCAATTGAGATATTATTTCTTCCATTTTATAATTAAAGTGTATAATCAGAAATAATAAACTATAAAAACTTATTGGTTATCAAATTTTTATGAGACAAATTCCAAACATTTTAGAAAATACTGGCATAAGCAGAGATTACATTTTGGCATTTGGCAGTATAGATAATTATATCAGAAGAATAGAAAAAAAAGAAGGACTAAGATGGATAAGGTTGGCTGAAAATGCATATTTTAATCGACCAATTCTTAAATATGAAGAATATTTTAATCATTCAGAATATGAACAAGTTATTACAGATAAAAATCATGAAAAAATAAAAAATCTTGATGAACTTGTGGAAGAAATAAACAAAATGAGGGAAAATAAACAAAAAGATTATGAAAAACTTTCTGTATTATGGAAAAAAGCAAAAAAAATTATTTTTAGCTAAGCGCAAAAAATTTTAGAGGATAGAATTTGATTATTTTTTTTATTTAAATGTATGAAAATTTTTATTTTAAATTCACTTGCTGCATAAGTTTAATATTATGATATAATGGATTAGACAAACCTTCTTTTATCAAGCTATTATTATATACCTCAACAAGACTTTGCACAGCATTTTCTAATGTATATTTTGGTTCAAAATTCAAAATGCGTTTCATTTTATCAGAATTAATATGATAAGACCTTGTATCTGTTGTAGGAAGATATTCAAATTCAACTGAATCATCATTAATAACCTTTTTTACTATTTTAGCGATGTCTTCCACAGTTCTGTTTTGGTATCCGATATTAAAGATTTCTCTGTTAATTTTTTTTCCTGGCGCTTCCAAAAGAATTTCATACGCCTGCGCCATATCTTTTATATTTATGTTTGGTCTAAGCTGTTTTCCTCCAAAAATTTTTATTTTCTTATTTATCAGAGCATTCATAGTTAGTATATTCACAGTTAAATCTATTCTCAAGCGCGGAGCATAACCGCATACTGTTGCAGGTCTTGCTATAATATATTCTAAGCCATTGAGATTTGAGTTTGATAAAACTTTTTCACATTCAAGTTTGTATTTTGAATAATCTGTTAAAGGTTCAGGAAAAGTTTCTTCTGTAACATTTTTTTCTTTTTTAACTCCATAAACACTGGAAGAGCTGGCATAAATAATTCTTTTAACATTATTTTTTTTTGCAGCTTCTAAAATATTGAAAAAAGCATCATAGTTTATAGATTTTCCAAGCGCAGGATTAAGTTCATAGCTTGGATCATTTGAAATGCATGCTAAATGTATAATTGCGTCGGCATTTTTCGCAGATTCTATTAATTTTTTTTTGTTCCTGATATCTCCTTTTATTTGATTTAAATTTGGATTGCTTTTTAAATTAGAAAAAATATCTCCATACAAATATAAATCATAAACAGAAACATTATAATTTTTTTTCAATAGAGCTGGAACTAAGGCGCTGCCAACATAACCAGCCCCACCAGTAATAAAAATATTTTTGAATTGTGTCATTTTACCAGCTCATCAGAGATTTAATATATTTATAAAGCGCAATTTTTTCTATAGATTCTTTATTTCCTATTGTTTTTACTTTCAAAGCGCCAATAGCATTTCCAATAAAACCTACAATTTCCATAGGAACGTTTAAAGCTACGAGAGGGGAAGTTATAGAAAGAAAAGCATCTCCGGCGCCCATTGTATCAACAACATGGTTTGAAAAAGCAGGTATTTTTTTTATGCTGTTTGAAGAAAAAATTATGCAGCCCTGAGAACCCCGAGTAACAAGAATTTTATCACAAGAAACTCTTTTTGCTGCAATTGGAAGAAGTTCCGAGATTTCATCTTTTTTATTTAGGCACTCCAGACGCAATTCACGTTCATCAAGACAAATATAATCTGCTTTGGAATATTTGGAAATAACATTATAGCCCATATTTCCTGCGTTTACTTGAGTATTAACTGCAAGAAATTTTGATTTTTTTGTAATTAAATCAATTAATTCATTATTTAACATTCCATGTCCAAAATCTGCAACAATAATTACATCATAATCCGGGAGTATTTCATCTAAATGAAGATATAATTCTTTTGCCTGATCGTAATCAAGGTGGTTATCATTAAATTCATAAAATTCTAAGAGTTTTCTAAAATCTGGAACTTCTTCAATAAATCTTCTTTTGACAATGGTTGGAGAATCTTTTTTATGATGAAAAAGTCTTTTTATTTTTTTATTTAAATTATCTTCAATAAAATTTTCTTGAATATCTCTCTCTCCCAGCAATGTAAAAAGAGCTACATTCTCGCAGAAATCCGCTAAATGATTTGCTATTGCGAGAGTGCCGCCGGCAAATTTTTCTGTATTTAGATATTTTAGCGCAAGAATAGGTTCTTTGCCCGCTTTTCCTATAGATTTGCCATAGCAATATTCATCTATGATTGCTTCGCCAATAACTAATATTTTTAAATTTTTTATTTGCTCAAGATAGCCTATTACTTCTTTTTGGCTGTATTTTTTAGAAAGTTCAATAAGAAAATTTTCAGATTCTTTTGTAAAAATATTCATGTAGCGATTGATAAGCGCTGAAGAGCTGAAAACTAAATCATCAGTAAATTTTAACTGCCCCCCAACTTCTTTTATCGCGTTTTCTTCTTCAATTATGCCCCGAGAATAATCATTTTCAATATTTTTATATTCTATCCCTTTAACATAGAAATCTGGTTTGAGAAACTTCATAGTATTTACTGCAGTTGGCCATTTATTTAGAGCAACATAATCAATGATATCAAGAGAAGCAAGCACTTCCATTCTGATATTTTGATGAAATATCGGGTTATGTGGTCCTTTTTTTACATATTCATCAGGAGTTAAAGTAACAATAAGTATGTCTCCGTATTTTTTTGCTTGTTCAAAATGTCTAATATGGCCTATATGCAATAAATCAAAAACGCCATGGCAATACACAATTTTTTTCCCTCCTGTTTTTAAATTTGAAATTATATTTTGTAACTCTTCCAAATTTACTAATTTGTTGTTTTTCATTTGGCAAATTTTCTGTTTGACGAATGCGTCAAAAATTTTTGTTCTATTTTCATTTTTTGTCTAAATATTTAAACCAATCTTTTGTTGCTTTAGATATAGATTTTTCATTCCAAACAGGAGCGGTTTTCCAATAATTTATATTGTTGAGCATTATTTTAACTCCTTCTTCTAAACTAATCTTTGGCTGCCAGCCTATTTTTTTCTTTATTTGTGTTATATCTGCTAAAGTTTTATCTGGCTCTCCAGGTCGTTTAGGGATATAAATCTTTTTTTCTCCGCCTAAAAGATTTGCTAATTTATTTATACTTTGATCTTCTCCAGAACCAATATTAAAAATCTCTCCTTTCAAATCTGATTTTGCTGACAGAACATAAGCTTTTACTACATCGCTGACAAATACAAAATCTCTTGTTTGATTTCCATCTCCGACTATTGTAAAAGGTTTTTCTGAGATTTTCTGGGCTAAAAAAACTCCAAATACTGCGCCATATGCTCCTGAAGTTCTGGATCTTGGACCATAAACATTAAACATTCTTAAAGATAAAGAAGGCAAGCCATAAATTTTATTCCAATGCATTACATATTGTTCAGCTAAATATTTTGTAAGCGCATAAGGATATTGCGGATTTGTCGACGCTGTTTCTGGAGTTGGATATTTATCTGGAATGCCATAACAAGATGAAGAAGCAGCATAAACAAAACGTTTTACATTATTTATGCGCGATGCCTCTAAAACCGAAATTGTTCCTTCTACATTTGAATGATGATAAGACAATGGATTTTTTATTGAAGGAACAATATCTGCAAGAGCAGCAAGATGAAAGACATAATCTATTTTGTTAAAATATTTTTTGATATTCTTAAAATCAGCAACATCTGCATTTACAATTCTTAAATTTTTATTTTTTTTGTGTTGAACAAGATTATCTATTCTGCCGGAAGAAAAATTATCGATAACTGTAACTTTGTAATCTTCTTTTAGCAAATAATCCACTAAATGGCTTCCTATGAATCCCGCGCCTCCCGTTACAATAGCATTTTCTAATTTTGATTTTTTCATAATTTTATGATTTTGTTTCGCATTTAAATATTTGTTGATGAATAATTATCTTTAATATTAAATTATTTTTTTTCAAGATATTCTATCACTTTATGGCAAATCTGCAGATGAATGTCTTCAACAATTCTGTATTCTTTTTTAGCAGTTTTGACTAAAATATAATCATCTAATATATCTTTGGCTTTACCTCCATCAAAGCCGAGCAATCCAAAAGTGTATGCGCCGAGAGTCTTTGCAGTTTTTATTGCCTTTAAAATGTTTGGAGAATTTCCGCTTGCGCTAATAACTATTTCTAATCCCCCTTTAGATAAATAATTTATTGATTGTTGCGAAAATACTTCATCGTAGGAAAGATCATTTCCATAAGCTGTTATTGCAGCCACATCATTTAAACTCATTGCTCTGAATCTTTTTTCATTAATTGAGTTTAAATTTTTGACGGTGCTTTTGTTTAAGTCTAAACTAAAATGAGAAGCTGTTGTTGAGCTTCCTCCATTTCCCATAATTAAAATTGGTTTGCGTTTATCGCGAGCTTTTTGAAGCAATAAAACCAGTTTTTCTATTTTGGCGTTATCAACAGTTTTTTTCGCATATTCAAATTTTGAATCATACTCTTTTAAGCAGTCCATTAGAATTTTAAGATATTAGCTTTTTAAAGGTTATATTTTCTTGAATTATTATGTTTTTATATACTCTTTTTCAAGATTATTAATATATTCTCCTAATTTTTTTAATTTTTCACTAGGATAAAGGTAAGGTATTTCAAAATCCGGAACGGGATTTCTTATATATTCTGCCAAAACATCTGTTTTATATATTCCTTGATTTAATAATTGGAGATAATATTCTGAATCTGGGGTAGAAAATTTTAGCGGATTTTTGATTAAACTATCTTAATTTCATTTTCAAATTAATTTTAAGCAGGTTTTAATATATATTTTAGATTATCACGAGAATATTTTTAAATCCTTTAATTTTTGTTGTTGATGCAATGAAAAAGCAAATAGTTTTTATAGAGTATTTTCCAACGATAAATGGATATAAGATAGCTAAAGGTCTTAAGAATACCGGAAAGTATGAAACAGTTTTAATATCTTTTAATAAAGTTGATAAAAAATTTTTTGGAATTGCTTATGATAAAATTATTAATTTAGAAATAAGTCAGAAAATTAATCTTAAAAATTTGTTCTTTTTTATTAAGAAAATATTTAGTAAAGAGGGGTCAAAGTTCTTTGCAGAAATAAAATCTCTCCATCCATATATTGTTCAAGTTAATAATTTGGATTTATTAACCAGGCTCTCTCTTTTTTTAATTGATGCAAAAGTTCCAAAAATTTATTATGCTTATGATATTCTTGCATTTTACAGGAAAAAGTTTAGTATGCGGGAAAATTTTCTAAAAAAAATTGAAAAATATTATTTTAAAAATATGGATGGAATATTACATAAAGGTCCAAAAGGAGAGCTGGAATTTTTAGATTATTCAGTAAATGCTCCTGATTTAGCCTTGCTTCCAGGATGCTTGGAAGATTGGACTCATGTTCCTAAAAAAAAGAATATGAAAGAAATTCACCTTGCTGTTGCTGGACCTCCGCTTGAAGGCAGTTATTATCTCCACTCCTTTAAAGACATAATAAAAGAGATTACCTCTCAAAAAATCCATTTGCATACTTATGGAAAATCTCTTTTTAATGACGAGTATTTTTTAAATGAACAAAAAAATAATTTTTATTTTCATTATCATGATAAAATTAATCCAAAAGAACTGAATAAAGAAATTTCTAATTATCAATATGGCATAGTCCTTGATTTTTTTAACAAATTAATTAATCCTTTATGGTTAAAAACTTCTATTGGTAATAAGATGTATAATTATTTGGAAGCAGGCTTGCCAATAATAATGACTAATGATCTCAAGGCTATGACGGAGATTGTTAAAAAACATAAACTTGGAATTGGTATTGATTACAAAGATATTAAAGAATTAAAAAATATTTTAAGTAAGCTGAATTATGAAAAACTTCAAAAAAATGTAAAGATAGCTCAAAAAGAATTAAGCATAACTAATCTCGTCAAAGAATTGGAAAGTTTTTATGAAAAAGCAGCTGAAAGCAAAAATAGGAAATTTGCCAAATGAAAGAAAAATTAAAAATAGATAGTAGATATTAAAAAAGATTAAAAACCCATTATCCAATAATATTTTTGTATAAAATGGAGAAAATCTTAATTACTGGGGGCAGCGGGTTCATTGGTTCGCACTTATCTGAATTTCTTTTAGGTCGAAACTACAAACCAGTAATATTTGATGCTAAAACTCCTCCATCTAATGGTATAGAATGTTATCTTGGAGATATAACTAAAAAAAATTCATTAAAGGAAATTCCAGAAGTCGACGGAATTGTTCATCTTTGCGCAATAAGCAGAGTTAAAGATGCTTTTGATAATCCTGCTCATTGCATGGATATTAATCTAATGGGAACTATAAATATTCTTGAATTTGCAAGAACCTCTAAAAAAAATCCATGGGTCTTAATTGGAAGCACAACTGAACCCCCTAAAAATATTTACGGAGTTTCAAAACATCTCGCTGAACTTTGCGCTGAAACATATTCGCGAGAATATAATTTAAATATTTCTGCATTGAGATTTGGTACAGTTTATGGATCACCCAGAGACAACCAAGATAGATTAATACCTCGTTGGATAGAAAATGCCAAATCTGGCAAAGAAATCATAGTAGACAACCCTGCAAGGCAGTTTGATTTTATTTATATTGATGATGTGATTGAAGGAATTTTTAGAGGCATAAATTATGTGAATTATGGAAGACCCTTTGAAGCAATTCCAATATGCACTGGAACTCCGACTAATTTAGGAGACTTAGCTAAGATAATAGTTGAAGAAGCGCAATCACCATCTAAAATTATTTCTAAAGACGCGCATCAAGAATATTTCATTCAGCCAAATCCTGAAAAGGCAAGGAACTTACTGGAATTTGAAGCAAAAACTTCTATGCGCGAAGGAATTAGAAGATTGTTATCAGTTGATTTACTAAATTATGTTGAAAGCTAATTCATATAAAATGGAAAATTATAAAAAATCAGTCAATGCAATTTTAGTTAATTCTAAAAAACAAATTCTTCTTCACCTTAGAGATGATAAGCCTGGAATACTTGCTCCAGGATGTTGGGCTTTTATTGGGGGAGGTGTTGAAGAAGGAGAAAGCGGACCGGATGCAATTAAACGGGAAGTAAAAGAGGAAATAAATTATTTAATAAATGATTTTCAATATTTGGATAAAATTTATTTTAGGAAATATAAAATGGATGTCTTAGTTTATATTGGAAAATTAGATGCGCGTGAGGATGAGATTAAACTTACTGAAGGCCAAGGCGTAAGATTTTTTTATCCAGATGAAATAAAAAAACTTAAAATGTCTAATCTTCTTAAGAAAATAATTTTCAGAAATTTAGAGAAAATTATTTTTGCAGCAAATAATTAAAAATTTTATGAGAAATTTTATTATTTATAGATGATTGACGCATTTTAGCAAACTGTGAAATATTACATCAAATTCAAGCAATAAAAGAAATAGTTTTTAAATCACAATAATCTTTTTAAACAATTTTTGCCCAAAAATTAAACTCAATAAAAATGAAAAACTATAAAATCCTCGTTATAAAAACTTTTAAAGAAAATGGCTTCAAAAAATAATCTTTTGGGAATTTGTGCTGGTGGTCCCAGCGGGGCTGCATTATTTCAAAATGAAAAATTGACATTAGCAGTCAATGAAGAAAGATTTACTGGAATCAAATTAGATCGGTCTTATCCCCATAATTCTATAAATTGGTGTCTTAAAGAGTCAGGATTGTCAAATAAAGATATAGACGCTATTTGTTATGGCTTCTCAAATGGAATTGAGCAGGGAGATTTTATGGCATCCATGATAAAAAGAATTTACGAATATTCTGATAATCCCAAATCCTTAAAAGCGATATGTGAACGGCTTAGCGTCGAAGCTGAAGTTGACTCTAAAAAAAGAAAAAGTTTTTATGAAGAAACATCTAAAATTTTTTCAGAAGTTCCTATTTATTCCTGCTCTCATCATCAAGCGCATCAAGCCTGCGCGTATATGGCCTCTCCTTTTAAAAAGGCGCTTGTAATAACTTCTGATGGAAGAGGGGATTTTGAATCATTAACAGTTAGCGCCGCAAATTCAAAAGGAATTAATAAAATTTATAGCGCCTTTAGCTGGGAAAGTTTGGGATATTTTTATGGACGAATAACTCATTTATGCGGTTTCAAACCAGAACGGCATGAAGGAAAGATCCTTGGATTATCTGCGCATGGAAACCCAAAAATAGCAAAAAAGTTAATAGATAAAATGGTGGACATTAAAGATGGAAAGATATGCACTTTTCCAGGAGATTTTTATACGCCTTTTTTTACAAACTATTCCAAACGCTTAAAAAAAGAAGCTTCTGAATTTTCTAGAGAGGATTTAGCAGCAGCCACTCAATTAAAGTTAGAGGAAGTGGTTTGTAATATTGTTTCAAAGAATGTTCATAAAACTGGTTTAAAAAATATTTGTCTTGCTGGAGGGGTGTTTTCAAATGTAAGATTAAATCAAAAAATTAGAGAACTTCCAGAAGTTAAGGATGTTTTTGTTTATCCTAACATGGGAGATGATGGTTTATGCGCTGGAGCAGTATATCATAAATTATTATATGAACATAAAATTTCCAGCAGTCCAATAAAATCTCTTTATCTTGGTCCTAAAATTTCTAATGATGTTCTTTTATCTACTTTGAACAAAAAAGGGTTTAAAGTTGAAAAACCAGATAAGTTATACGATTCTATTGTTAAGCTTTTAGAAGAAGAACAGGTCATAGCTTTAGTGCAAGGAAGAACCGAATTTGGTCCAAGAGCATTGGGAAATCGAAGTATTTTACTAACTCCTGATTCAGAATCTTTAAGCAATTTTTTAAATAAACGTTTAAATAGAAATGACTTCATGCCCTTTGCGCCGGTTATTGCTTCTAATCTTGCAAAACATTGTCTTGTGAATTATTCCAAATCACAATTTTCAGCCCGCCATATGGTTATGACCTATGATGTTTCACCTAAATTTAAAAAAAATTCGCCCGCAGTAGTGCACGTTGACAGCACTGTCCGTCCGCAGGTAGTTTTTAAAGAAGATAATTTATTTTTATATGAATTATTAAATCATTGGTATAATAAAACAGGAAAACTATGCCTTATTAATACTTCATTTAATTTACATGAAAATCCCATAGCTTCTTTAGAAAAAGATATAATTTATAGTTTTGAATCAAATGCTGCTGATTGTCTTTTATTTCCGCCGTATATATCTTATCAAAAAGAAATGGAGTTGTCTCTTTATTAAAAATGATTTGGAAAGTGCCGTATATTAATCTTGGAAAACAATTTAAAAATTTAGAAAAAGAATTAACTGCAGAATTTAAAAGAGTGATGAATAATGGAGATTTTATTCTCAGGGCAGATGTAAAAAAATTTGAAGAGAACTTGGCAAATTATTTAGGAGTAAATCATGTTATTGGTGTTAATTCTGGAACTGATGCTCTATATCTTTCTACAGATGCTTTAGAAATTAAGTCTGGTGACGAGGTTATAACTGTTGCTCATAGTTTTGTTGCAACAGCAGCTTCTATAGTTTATAGAAGAGCAAAACCAATTTTTGTTGATATTGGAGATGATTATAATATAAATTCTAATTTAATTGAAAAAGTAATAACAAAAAAAACAAAAGCAATAATGCCTGTTCATTTAAATGGGCGATCTTGTGAAATTGAGAAAATAATAGATGTGGCAAAAAAATATGGGCTATTTGTGATAGAAGATGCTGCTCAAGCACTGGGCGCAGAATATAAAGGAAGGAAAGTCGGAAGTTTTGGAAATCTTGGTTGTTTTTCATTGCATCCAATGAAAACTTTAAGTTGTGCAGGAGATGGAGGGTTTATATCTACAAACAATGATTTTTTAGCAGATAAAATCAGAACATTAAGAGACCACGGGCAAAAGATTAAAGGAGATTATTTATTTTTTGGGCATAATAGCAGACTGGATAACTTGCAGGCAGCAATATTAAATGTTAAATTTCAACATTTGGACGAGTATATAAAAAAAAGAAGAGAAATTGCAGAAAAATATAATGAAGAATTATCTTCACTACCAATAATTCTTCCTCCTGCCCCTTCTAATGAAAAATATTTTGATACTTATACTTCTTATGTTATTAGAACAGATAAACAAGAAAAATTAATTAAATTTTTAAGAGCTCAAGACATAGAGTCATATATTCATATTAATCAGCCCCTATATTCTTATCCTGGCCTCAATTTAAAAAATTTTCATTTGAAAAATAACGAAAAAATATGCAAAGAAATTTTATCTCTCCCCATTTATCCTGAAATGAATGATAAACAAACTAAATATGTTATTGATTCAATGCATAAATTTTTTAGTGAGGATAGTAGTTAATAATAGAGAAGATGAATAAAAAATGATTTATCAATATAAAAATATTAAAATGCATTATGAACCCTGTCTTGACGGAGGCGGTAGAGAGTGTTATCCAGAGTTTTTACAAATTATTCAAGAAAAAATAGGAAAAGTAAATAGTGCATTTGAGTTTTGCGCTGGAACGGCTTTTATTGGTTTTTCTTTATTAGCAGATGAAATGTGTGAAAAATTAACATTGGCAGACATAGAAAAAGAGTCTGTTGAATGTTGTAAAAAAACTATAAAAGAAAATAATTTAGAAAATAAAGCATCAGCATATCATTCTGATTGTTTAAAACAAATACCCGCTCAAAAATGGGATTTGGTCGTCGGTAATCCTCCCCACTTTTCAGAACGCCAAACTAATTTGCCGCAAACAATTGTAATTAATGTAGATAAAAATTGGGAAATTCATAGAAGTTTTTATACAGACATTAGTGAATATTTAAATCCAAATGGTTCAATACTTCTTGTTGAAAATGGCCGGGGCTCTAGCCCAAAAGTGTTTTATGATATGATTAAAAAAAATGGATTAAGAGTTGCAGAGGTTATTAAATGCAACTTAAATAGGCCTTCAAAATTTTATTTTATGCTGGTTAAAAAAAATTAGATAACTGAAAATTAATTGAAACTTTTTATAACAAAGGTTAAGAGGTTCGCTCTCCCAAATTTTTCTATTTGTTTAGATGGAGTTCCTAATCCTTCGGATAATTTGTTTGGCTTCGTCGAGAGATAGATTTTTAAGTTTCATTTTTCTGTTTATTCTATGAAACTTAAATTAAATGATCATTTTTTTGCATGGGCTTTTATTTATTCAATTGGAGCTTTCTTATCTATTTTACTTATAAATTATTTTAGTCTTAATAATAGTTTAATTGGAATCTTTTTGGCAGGAACAACAATTACTTTGTTTTCTTGGATAATATATTCTTTTTTGTACAAAGATAAATTCAAACTAAGTAAGTGGTTTTTTATTTGGTTATTCACTCACTCATTTAATTTTTGGTTAATTGATTTAATCTTAAGAAAACTAACATTAACTTATGAAGGATTCTTCTATTTCCTACTCTTTGGTTTAATTTATCATCTTCTTACTTGGGTAATAAAAAATAAAGTCTATTATAAATTAGAAATGAATAATCCAAAAACAATCGGGCTTGTTCTAATCTTCATTATCGCTTTATTGTTTATATCTTCTCAGTCTTTCTCCGAAATCCAAACAATAGGAATTAGTGAAACTAATTCTTTAGGTTCTAGCTTAAGTTCCTTAAGAAATCTACTTTCATTCAATCTAAATCTAGGGAACAATTGTCCCCAATTACCCATTCCTTTACTACCTGATAAAAGACTTTGGGTTGAAGTAATGTCTCAAGAGGAAGGTAATAATTCTTTTGAAGGGTGGAAAGTTAAAAAGTATGACTCCGCAGATTTATTTGGCTTTTCTGTAACCCCTAGAATTTATTGTTATCAAGGAAGGGAAGATGGACAAAATCCAAACCACTATTATTGTGGTTACTGGGATAATGGGGATAATTGGGATATGAGGGATTTGATTTATATGGAGAAGACATTTATGAATCCAGATGGCAGTCTTGGTAAAACTATCCAAAAAACCTTTGTAAATGTTTATGATGAAAATGGAAATTATCTTAAAACAATTTGTGGTCTATCTCCCGAAGAGGTAAGTACTAAAAAGTTTAAAGGAAGAATGCGAGATTTAGATAGTTTCTTCAGTTTAAAATAAGATGGCAAGGGAAAAAGAAATAAAACAAAGTGCATTAATTATAATAGCAGCTTTAGCAGGGGCTTTTTTATCTTTTTTCTTTAGTAAATTTATGACATACAATTTTCCTTTAAATTTAATTTCAATTATGATATACACAATTTTTGTTCTCTTTGTAGTTAAGTGGTTCATTAAAGCATATGTATAACTTTCTTTTTAGAAAAAGAAGCAAAAATAACGGAACCCCCCATTTTCTTTTTAAAAAAAAGAAACAAAAAGCGGGCGGGCAATCTCTCAAAATTAAATGGTCGTCGGAAGAAGCCCCACCTGAAAGAAAAATTAAAACTCACGAGGAAATCTGACTTCTGTTAATGCCGATGTTATTAATAACAAAAAACAATGAGTAAATATTTCTCTTGCTATAGAATCTTTTTAGAAATTTTTTTGAGATATAAATTTTTGTTGGGAGATTAGTTTAGTGTCGGATTTTACTAATCGCCTTCTTCTATAAAATAATTTATTCCTTTCAGAGCATCTTCTATAATCTTTCTTTTGAAGTTACTCTTGTTTCTAAGAAATGCGCTTTTCCTAAATTAGACATTTCTGCTAAATCTCTAACGCCCTTTAAGTTAACATCTCGAAGATTGGCATTCCCGAAGTAAGTGCCCTTGAGGTAAGCACTCTGGAGGTTAGCGCCATCGAGGTTGGCGCCTCTGAAGTTAGCAATCCAGAAGTCAGCATTAACAAGGTAAGCGCTCTTGAAGTTAGTACCCTTGAGGTTGGCATTCCCAAAGTTAGCATTCTCGAAATTGGCGTTCTCGAAAATAGCATACTCGAGAATAGCCCCTCTGAAGTTAGCATTTCTACCAATTGTGAAAGGTAAATATAATCCTCTTGCTTTTACATATTGAAGTTGGGAATTACTAATATCGACCGGTTCTTCTTGTAAGTTTTGCGCTTTCAAATACATTTTTAATTCTTGAAATGCACTATGCCCACTTAAATCAAATCTTTCTTCAAGAGATATTTTAGAAAAATTTCTTTCTCCACTTAAGAGTTTTACTATGAATTCCTCTCCTGAAACTTTTGTTAAACTTTCTGCCATAATCTTTTTAAAAGCAAATGATATTTAAAGATTTGTATAGATAGATACTATCAAATTAAAGTGATATAATTTTTTCTGACAAATCTGATTAAATCCAGTAACATAAAAACCGAAAGATATAAATATACTTTTTTATTAAAAATTAAAATGTTTGAAAAGTATAACAAAACGATAAGTAAAAGATAAAATGTCAAAATCTAAAAAAGTTGTGTTTGCGACAATGCCAAATGATAAATGCCCTAAAGATTGGAGGGCTCCAGATTATTATAAAACGGTAATAGATCCAGCAAAACATATGCCTTTAGGAATTTTATCTTTAGCTACAAATCTTAAACCAGGACATGAAGTAAAAATCATAGACGCAAGAAGCGATCGATTCACACTTGAAGAAACTATTTATCGTATTGAGCAAGAAAAACCAGATGTCTTAGGAATGACTGCGCAGAGCATGAGGGCTTATGCTTTAAAAGAAATTCTTCAAAAAACCAGCGCGCCATATAAAGTTGTGGTTGGCGGTCATGCAAATGAACATCCCGAATTAATTTTAAGTCAGGGAGCAGATGCAGTTTTAGTTGGACAACTTGTTGACGTAGAATTTAGAGACGCAGTAGAGACAATGCCAAAAGGAATTATAAGATGCAGCAAGACAAAATTTGAAGACATAAAATTCCCAGATAGAACTTTTGTGGATGATTATAGGACCTACTTTCCGAAAGATTTTGTCTTTTTCAAAACTAAAAATAGATTGCATATGGTTAGCAGTGTTGGATGCTATCAACATTGTAATTTTTGTTATATGCCCTTTCATAAAATGAAAAGAAAAACCCCCCCATCTACTGTTGATGAAATGCAGCATTTATATAATCTTGGCGCAAGGAGTGTCCATATTCTGGATGACAACTTTGACGTTAGTGCAGGATGGCTTAATGAAGTATTGGATGAGATGGATAAAAGAAATTTTGAGGTGGAATGGAGCGGTAGAGGAGAGATAAGGATGGATGACGGGTTAGCAAAAAGAATGTCTGAGCATGGTTTTAAGAGAATTCATGTTGGAATTGAAGCATTAGATGATAATATATTAACAAATTTTTTCAAAAAAAATTCGTCTGAAAAAAGAATTTATGAGTTTTGTAATACTATGAATAAAAATAATATTGATGTTTTAGGATTTTTCATTATAGGAACTCCTTTAGAAACAGAAGAATACTTAGATGCTTTGCCTGGAAAAATTAGAAATCTAAGAATAAAACATCCATATATCCAAATTCTTTCTCCAACCCCCCATACAGAATATTATCGAGATCTGGTAACACAAGGAATATTCAAAAAAGATTATTGGGCAGAATATTTTGAGAACCCAGTTCCAGATTTTGAAATACCTTCTCCCCATTCTACAGAAAGATTAAGAGAATTAAGAGAGCGTGTTGACAGTATAGAAAAAGAATATGTGTTGGAGAATGTGGATGGGGATTATGCCTCTATGGATTAATTACCGCAGGATATGAAAGAAATAAATGTAAACGCCGATTCAATGCATCAACTGAAGAGGATTGCTGAATGGAAAGATTGGTTTAGATTATAGATAACTGACTAAATTAAGTTACATCAAATAGCTAAAAAGATTGCTCAATATTAACTATTTCTTCAATCACTTAAATTTTTATAATTTATTTTTAAAAATTGAGTTTTATAATCTTTAATTCGTAATTCCGCCATTTTTTCCATGCTTCCATTATCGAGAGGGATTTCTAATAATACTTGGATAAATTCCACTGGAAGATTATATTTTGTGATGAAATGCCACCATCGTTGTAATCTTTGTATTTTATCTTTATCTGGAATGTCTAATCTGCTTTCGTTGAAATAATTATCTCCGCAATAATCTTCAAGGTTTCCTTTTGCAAAACCATGCTCTAAACAATATTCTCCTAATTTTGTTTTTGGATATGGTTGATAGATAGTAACCCATGATTCATCAGGTTTGTTTTTTAAAGAAAATTTTAAAGTATTCAATGCATCTTCCAACGGATTTTCTATAGGCAAACCTATCATTTGTTGAAGCCTTATCATGATATTATACTTTTTGAAAAACATTATTGATTCTTCTATATCTTGGTTTGTTATTTGTCCTCTATTAAGTATTTCTTTTTGTACATATGGGCTTGCGCTTTCTATAGAAAAATGAACTCTGCTTAATCCTGCATTTTTTAATTTTACAACTAAATCCTCTTTTACAAGATTGGCCCTCACACAGCAAATGAATGGAAGGTTTATGCTCTTTTTATATTTCTCACAGAATTCATCAAGCCATTTTTTATTCCCAAGAAAATTATCATCAATAAACAATATCCTTTCCAAGGGATAATTTTTTTTGATATTTTCTATTTCCTTAATAGTATAATCAACTGTTTTTCTTTGAAACATCTTATGCTTTTCATCTTTGAATAGTTCTCTGTTCAGATGATTATGGCAATAGGTGCAATCATATGGACAGTCTCTTTGAGTTATTACGTTTTTCATCGGATTATTCCTAAATGCATCATATTTGTATAGAATCTCCCTATCAGGAATTGGAAGAGAATTTAAGTTTTCTATTAATGGTTTTTTGATTATTTTTTGTTTTGTTTTTCCTTCTATAATCTCTATCATTGCTTCCTCTCCTTGACCTATCACCACAAAATCCACATCTTTCTCATTAGCTATTTCTGGAAAGAATGTAGGATGCGCCCCGCCGAAGACAGAAAGGATGTGTGGGTATCTTTTTTTTATTTTTTCATTGGTCTTCAAAGCATGTCTATGTTCTCCAGTGCATGTTGAATATGCAAAGACATTTGGCTTGAATCTTTCTATCGCTTCAAATATATCTTCTTCGTCGGTTTGCACAAGTTCAGTATTGTGTCCTCTCTCTTTCAGATATGCTGATAAATACATCATTCCTAATTTCTCGGTTTCCATTTTTTTTTCAATAAATAATATGTTTGACATTTTTTATTTTTTCCTTTTAATTTATTTTTTGTATAAATCTCATTAACAAAAGATTTATTAATTTTATTAAGATTAAATATACACTTATCTATTCTGCTTCCCTTTAATAAATCCGTTTATAGCTCCAATTGTCTGAACTATTGATATAAATATTCCTGCAAATGGATATAAAAGCAAACCAGGAAGCCAGTTTGTTCTGACAAAAGGATAAATTGTTTGCATTATAGAAGCAAGAAAAAATGGCAAAAGAAAAAATAAACTTATTACTGGATTAATAAATAAACTAATCAGAAATCCAAACAAAAATAAAATGCGTATTTCAAAATCAAACAAACCTATTCTTCTAAGTAAACCATATTCTCTTTTAAGAGCCCCATGCGCCTCGCCATAACGCTGTTCTTTTTTTAGCGCGCTTGAAAATTTGCTGTTTTTATCGTAATGCACATGAATAATTTTATCTTCTACGCGTTCTAATTTATATCCTTGTTTTTTTATTCTAACATGCATATCGCAATCTTCTCCTGCAAATGCATAATTTTTGGGATTGAAAAAACCAACTTTATCAAACACTTCTTTTTTGTAATTTCCTCCGCCATATTGCGGTTTTGAAATATGCCTGAATGTAAGCAGCCTTATAAGAAAAGGATATTTTTGCCAGGCTTTTACAGGCCAGACAATAGGAGAGACGACGCACCCTATTTTATCATCTGAATAAAGTTTTTTTATGACGTTGCTAAGCCAACTTTTATTTTCAGGAAAATAATCTCTGCAAAGAATTGAGATTACTTGTGTTTTTGAAGATTTGATGCCTAAATTGAGACTTTCAGAAATTCCTTTGTTTACTGGATTATTTATTAATTTAATTTTATTAACTTTCATAAATTTCAGCATTGAAGCTGAAGGTTTTGATTTTGGGTTATCATTAACGACGACGATTTCCATTTTAGGATAATCTTGTTTAAGAATATGCCTTAAAGCTTCTTCACTTTTGTCAATTTCAAATGTAGGCATAATTATTGTAACTGAAATTTCTTTTTGGGCCATCTTTGATTAATTCCCTTATAGTTTAAAAACTTAAGTAGGATAAAAATTATAAATCTTCTTTTCCAGATTAGAACATGATAGATATTGTTACCGGCAGAAGCAAAAGTGCGCAATTTTTTATTAACTTGGTTCCAAAAAATTTTAGATTAATTTTTAATCCAAACAGACGATGCATTGAAAAGTTTATTGAGAAAAGCGCCAAAAAAATGGAAAAGGGCGCGAAAATTTTAGATGCAGGAGCAGGGCCCTGTCCATATAAAAAATTATTTTCACATTGTGATTATGAAGCAACAGATTTTATAGATAAATATAAAATTCTTGATTTTACCTGTCAATTAGATAATATTCCTAAAAAGAAAGATACTTATGATGCTATACTCTGCACAGAAGTTTTGGAACATGTAGAATATCCGCAAAAAGTAGTTAATGAACTTTATAGAATATTAAAAAAAAATGGAAAATTATTTTTGACTGTCCCGCAAGCATGGATGATTCATCAGGAACCTTATAATTTTTATTATTTTACTAAATATGGGCTCGCGAGCCTATTAAAGAATGCGGGTTTTAAAGAATATAAAATTATTCCAAAAGGAGGCTATTTTTGGTTTTTAGCAGACGCTATTAGGTTTAATGAAATTGCCCAGCAATATAAAAAATATCCTTTAATATATTATCCCCTAAAAATTTTATCATTTCCATTCACTTCAATAATCTTCCCATTTATTTTATTTTATTTAGATTTTTTAGATAAAGAAAAAAAATGGACAATGGGTTATGTAGTTGAAGCTAAAAAATAAATTAGGATAATTTTTTCATATCGTCTGCTTGCCCATTAAAAAACCTTTCCAAAAACCAAAAAGATAGTAAAAATGGTCTGGAAAAGAACTCAATATATAAACTGGAAATAATTTTGTTTCTTTTTTATTAAATGGAAAAGAAAAGATTGTTGCAACTATTCCAAATATTGGAATCGCCTTTATTAAAAAAGAATGCCATCCGCGCATTTTCAAGCCATAAATTCTAAAAATCGCTCCGCCTCCGTTGGCATATTGACGAGTTTTTTTTAATCTTTTCATATAAGTTGTTGGATGATAGTGCAATATTCCTGCTTTTGGATAAGCTATTGCTCCTTTTTCTTTTATTTTCATATAAAGATCCAAATCTTCTCCCCCTGTTTTAAAAGTTTTTTCATCAAAATAATTAACTGATTTTAAAATATCTTTTCTATACGCCCCGCCCTTTCCGTCCAACAAAGAGGTAATAATTCCTTTTTCTTTTATATTAGCTGCTTTAGCAAATATACTTAAATTTTTCCAGATAAAATCTGGAAGGCGAATCTTAGAAACAGAAGCAATTACATTTTTATTTTTGAAAGGTTCAACTAAATTTTTTAACCAAGATTCATTTGCAGGAACGCAATCCTGCGGCAGTTCAACAACAATATCGTATTTTGATTTTTTTATACCAAGATTTATCTGTTTTGCAAAACCCATATTTTCTTCTATTTCTAATATTTCAATTTTTCCTTTGAATTTTTGTTCTTTTACTGCTTGAATAAGTTTTTTCAACACATCCCTGTCTGGATTAAATATTGGGATGACGATTGAAACATTCATTAATTTTTAATATTTTTATAGTTTAAATCTTTTCTGTAAGGAAAAGTTTTGTCAAAAAACTCCTGTTTTTTGTTCCCATTTAAGTCTTTTTCGTTTAAAAAAAGCTTACGCGAAAATCTCGTTAGAGATATCTTCAGCATAAATCTTTTCTGGAAGTGATTATTTGTATTTATTAATTCTTCAAAATCATAGATTTTGATAATTTTTAGCTCGGTCTGCTTATTGAAAAAAATAAATTATAATAAATAAAATTTGAATGTCCAAGTAGAAACTATTTCATTAGATATTTCTCGATGAATTTTTTATGGGCAGAATGTATATTTTTCGGCGGTTTTTTGAAAAATTTTATTTCATCTGCCTGCCAGCTCCCCTTGATTTTTCCGGATTTTCTTTTTACCAAAAAAGCCAAACTAATAGGATGCCCAAATACTTCTTTTTTTTGTGGAAATTCTATCGCCCCTAAAAGTTTAACGATTTTTACATTTAAGTTGATTTCTTCTTTGGCAGTTCTTTTTACAGCTTGTTTCAATGTTTCATTAAAGAGAATACTGCCCCCTGGAAAATGCCACATTCCTTTTGAAGGGGGAATTAATCTCTTCGTCAATAATACGCCGTCTTTTGTTTTTAGAATTATTTCAACGCATAATCTCGGAACTTGGTTATAAATGCAATTAAATTTTTTTTGAGAGAGTTTTTTTGGAACCATGAAAATTTTTAGTAAAAGAAACTTTAAAAATGTTTTATTTTGTTAACTCATTTTTATATTAACTTTTTTAAGAAATCGTTGCAAAGTCGTTTATTTTTTATAAAATTCTATTGTTCTTTTTATTCCATCTTCTAAAGAGGTCTTTGGGGTCCAACCTATTTTTTTCAAACCTGAATTATCACAGACAAAATCAACAATTCCAACATTTTTATGAAAATCCGGCGGGGTGATTACCTTAACTTTTGTATTTGGAATTTGTTCTCTTACAATATTTATTAATTCCCTGAATTTTGTGAATTCTCCTCTTCCAACATAGTATACTTTGTTTGTCTCTCCTTTTTCTGCAAGAGTCATGCAGGCATCTGCAACATCATCAACATAAATATAATCTCTGACAAAATCTCCATTATTATAAAGTTGAATTTCTTTGCCTTTCACAGCTTGATTTATCATAAAATTAAATCCTGCCTTTTTTTTATTATTTCCATCTTCAAATGGACCAAAAACATTAGTAAATCTGGCAATTATTACATCCAAATTAAAAACATTATGATAAATGCGGCAAAAATGTTCTGCAGCAAGTTTTGTAGCTGGATATAAACCCAGAGGATTGCAGGGAGAATCTGCATTAACAGGAAGTTTATCTGCATTGCCATTAACAAAAAATGTGCTCCCAAAAATAATTTTTGCTTTAGGATTATATTTTTTGCATGCTTCTAAAAGAGCAATTGTTCCATTGCAGTTTATTTTTATATCTTTATAGGGTTTGTCTTCTTTAATAGCATAATTATCAACAGTGCCGGCTAAATGAAAAATATAATCTTTATTTTTTACATCATCTTCATTTATTTTTCTTACATCTTTTATTATTAAATTAATTTTATTTTCAATATTAAAAATATTATTTTTTTTATTGTAAGATCTTGATAATATATAAATATCGTTTTTACTTTCTAAATATTTTTTAGCTAAATGGCTTCCAATAAATCCCATTCCGCCGGTGATTAGAATTTTTTTATTCATTTTATGATTTATATTCTCCTAAAAATTTTTTTAATATATTATAATAATCTTTTTTTTGATTTTCAGGCATGCCCCAGCATGGAATGAAAAGTGATCTTTTTTCTATATCGTCGCCAACTGGAAAATTTCCATTATTGAGAGAGAGCCATTCTGCTCTTTCAAATGGTTTTTGTTTTGTAATATTCCCGCACATTAATGGTCTTACTTCAACTTTATTTGCAGTGAGATATCGCGCAAAGCTTGATCTATCAAAAGAAGAACTTTCTTTAATAGTAAGAGGATATGAAAACCAGCTTGGGTCTGCTTTTGGATGAGTTTGGGGAAGATGAAATACTTCATATTCTGTGAATAATTCTGTCATTTCATTAAATTGTTTTTTTCTTTCTTCAATAAATTTAGGTAATTTAGAAATTTGTTTTAATCCAAATGATGCCTGCAAAGCAGTCATCTGGCTGTCTGTGCCTAACGTTTCATATGTATATCTCTTTAAAAATTCATCATCTGCAGGACGAAAATCTCTACCCCAAAAAATTAGGCTTTTAAGAGTATCGCTTAATTTTTTATTGTTTGTTGCCACAGCTCCGCCAACCCCTCCAGAAGTAATATGATGAGAAGCATAAAAGCTGTATGCTGCTGCATCCCCATACGAGCCCACACATTTATTTTGATATTTACTTCCTAAAGTATCACAGCAATCTTCTAAAAGAAATCTTGTTTTTCCTAAAATTTTTAAAATTTTTTCTAAATCAGGAACATTTCCTAATAAATGCGGTAAAATCATTCCTCTTGTTTCCGGATATCTTTCTATTGCTGCAGACACTTGTTCTGAATCAGCGACATAAGTAGATGGTTTGGTTTCAATAAATATCGGGACTATTCCTAAATTAATTGCTGAGGAAATGCTTGTTGCAAATGTAGTTACAGGATGAATTATTTTATCTCCAATTCTCCAGCGGCCATCATGTTTCAAAGCTAATAAAGCATTTTCTATTGCCGCTGAACCGCTATTTGTTAAATGCACATACGGAATTTCTAAGAATTTTGACATTTCTTTTTCAAGATTTTTATTTGGTTTTCCATATCCAAACCAATCATCCCGAAGCACTTCAGTTAAAGCTTTTCTTTCTTCTTCTCCCCACTGGACTCTATTAATTAGGTGCGGGTCTCCCATTTTTTCCCATTTTTTCCATCCTATTTTTTTATTCATTGAGGTTTATCCTAAATTTATTTTAAATAGTTTATGCTGATGGAAAGCATATTATTCAGGAGAAGTTTAAAATCTTCTGTCAAATAATCTTTGACTATCGTCGTAGATTTGATTAATTATAAACCCCTTTAATATGTTTTATGATAAATCTTCAAAACAATAATGCTTTTAAATTAACTAAAATTTGGGTGTTTATGAAAAAAGATAAGGCAACTAAGGAAAAAGTAGAAAGAATAATAAATGCGGTAAATCCTTACATTGATGCTCGTGGAAAAATAGAGAATTATCTTCTTCCTCAGACAATTAATCTTTTAGCGACAATAACTTCAAAAAAAGGAAGCATAAGAGCAAACCACTATCATCCTGAACAAGAACAAATGTGTCTTGTTATTTCTGGAAGCTATGTAAGTGTTTACAAAGATTTAACCATTTCAAATAGTCAGATTAGACATCAAATTATTAAGGCAGGAGATTTATCAATAATGCCCCCAAATGTTGCGCATACCATGATCTTTTTAGAAGATTCTGTTTTTCTCAATTTAGTAAATGGAAATAGAGACCATAATAAATTTGAAGAGCATACTATTAAATACGAATTAGTGAAGCCTTCTGAAATAGATGATTATCTTCACTTGTATTCAAACGAATAATTTTCTATAAAAAATGGAAATCGGATTTGATAACAGCACCATAAAGGAAGACATAAACAACATTGTTAGAGATTTAGGAAATCTTTGTAAAAAGTTTGAAGGCAAAACTATACTTATAACCGGAGGCGCAGGATTTTTAGGAAAATATCTTGTTTGGTTTTTAATTTTTTTGAATAAAAATATTTTAGAAAGACCGTGTAAAATAATAATTTTGGACAACTTTATTACAGGAATTAAAGGCAGTCTTGAAGAAAATGAAAATACAATAATTATAGAACAAGATATTTCTAAACCTTTTAAAATAGAAGGAAATATAGATTATATACTGCATGCAGCAAGCATCGCTGCCCCTTTATTCTATAATAAATACAGATTAGAAACAATTGATGTAGGTTTTATAGGAACAAAGAATCTTTTAGAATTAGCAAAAGAAAAAAAAATTAAAAGTTTTTTATTTTTTAGCACAAGCGAAATTTACGGAAATCCAGATTCTAAATCTATTCCTACTCCGGAAACATATTTTGGAAATGTTTCATGTACGGGTCCAAGAGCAGCTTATGATGAACCAAAGAGAATTGGTGAAACTTTATGCATGACTTATGCAGACATGTACAATCTTCCAATAAAAATAGTCCGCCCCTTTAATGTTTTTGGTCCTGGAATGAGATTTGATGACGGAAGAGGCGCAATAAACTTTGTTGTTTCCGCATTAAGAGGGGAAAAAATTCCTGTTTATGGCGATGGAAGAAATACAAGAACCTGGACATATATTTCAGATGCGATCACAGCATTTTTCCAAGTTCTTTTATCAGATCATAATGGTGAAGCATTTAATGTAGGGTCAGATGAACAAGAAATAGAAATGAGGCATCTCGCGCAGCTCGTTGCAGGATTAGTAAAAAATCAAAACATAGAAATTCATAATCTTGAAGGCCCAAATGAAGCTTATTCTAAGGCTGATGTAAATAGAAGATGTCCTGATTTAACAAAAATTAGAACAATGATTGGATTTATTCCGCGAGTTACTCTTGTTTCTGGATTAAAAAGATTTATAGAATGGACAGAAGAAGCATTAAAAGAGCAGCAAAATCTTACGGGTTTTCAATTAAAATGCAGAATTTGTGAAAACCCTGAATTAGAAAAGGTTGTCTCTTTAGGAAAATCTCCTTTAGCAAATAATCTTCTTTCTATTGGCGATTTAAATAAAGATGAAGAATTATATCCTTTAGAAATAATGCACTGCAGCAAATGTAATTTATGCCAGCTTTCATATGTCGTTCCTCCAGAAAAAATGTTCAAAAATTATCTTTATGTTACATCAACAACAGATTATTTTAAAAAACATTTCGGAGAATTGGCGGATAAAATAAAAAAAGAATTTAACTTAACAAATAATTCATTGGTAGTGGATATAGGGAGTAATGATGGTTTATTATTGAAAAAATTTAAGGAAAATGGAGTTAGAGTTGTAGGAATTGAATCAGCAGAGAATATTTGTAACCTTGCTAGAAGTGATGGAGTAGATACTTTAAGCGGATTTTTTAATGAGGATATTGTCGAAGAAATAGTAAAAATGAAAGGAAAAGCAGACGTCGTTACTGCAAATAATGTTTTTGCCCATGTGGGGAATATAAAAGGATTTATAAAAAATGTAAAAAATTTATTAAAAGATGATGGAATTTTTGTTATAGAAGTACAATATCTTCTTGATATGATACAAACTTTAACGTTTGATAATATCTACCACGAGCATCTCTCTTATTTCAGCGTTTTATCTTTAAATGAATTTTTCAAAAGACAAGATATGGAAATTTTTAAAGTTGAACATATTGATAGTCATGGAGGATCAATAAGGATATTTATCCAAAAAGCGAAAAAACATTTAAAGGATAACTCTGCAGAAGAATTTATTAGAAAAGAAATGTTTTTTGGTTTAGACAGCTCAAAAACTTATCAAGAATTTGGAAATAAATTAAACGGAATAAGAGAAAAAATAAGAGATTTTATAATAAAAACTAAAAAAGATGGGAAAAAAATTGTTGGTTATGGCGCGCCGGCAAAAGCAACAACTCTTCTAAATTATTATGATATAGATAATAAACATCTCGATTTTATTGTTGAAGACAATATTCTAAAACAAGGAAAAATTGTCCCGGGAGTAAGAATTCCAATTAAAAAAAAGGAAGTTCTTGATCAAATAAATCCAGATTATATTCTTATTTTAGCATGGAATTTTGCAGATGAAATAATGAAAAAAAATAATATCTATAAAGAGAAAGGCGCAAAGTTTGTCATTATTTCTCCAGAATTAAAAATTGTTTAGTTTCTTTTTTGAAAATTTTAAAAATGAAAAAATTAAAAGTAGCAATTCTCGGCGCAGGAAATATTGGAAAGTTTCACGTTAGAGAATTCAAAAATGCTGGTTGTGATGTTGTTGCTATTTTAGGAAGTTCAGCAAAAAGTGTAAAAAAAGCTGCTGAAGAACTTTATAATATGTTTCGTGTTGAAGTTAGACAATATCATAATTTAGTTAGTTTACTGGAAAACGAAAAGATAGATGCAGTGAGTATTTGCACTCCCCCTGAGCTGCATTCTAAACAAATAAAACAATGTTTAGAATATAGTCTGCACATATTATGTGAAAAACCCTTGGTATTTGATTCAAAATATGAAAATTACAAAATAGCGCAAAACCTTATTAAAACATCAAAAGAGAGGAAAAAAGTTTTGACAGTAAATACGCAGTGGCCATCAATCTTAGATAAACTTAATTTGAAAGAGAAAAAAATTAATAACTTTACAATGTATATGGAGCCCCCAGGATTCGGAGAAACAACAATAATTTCTGAAGCAGTTCCCCATATGAATAGCATACTTATTAGACTGGCTAATAGCGGGGAAGCGACTGATTTTAAATTTTATAAATCTAAAGAAGATATAAAAATAAAATTTAACTATGAAAACAATAATAATATTTGTAAAGTTATTTATCACATTAAACCAAAACAAGAAAGGCCCAGAATTATTAATTTTTCTATAAATGATAAAGAATACAAAAGAGAAGTAACGAGAGAGAATCGGCATTTTATTGTAAGTAAGCGTATGAAACTGGAGATAGAAGATCCTTTGAAAGTTTCTATCAAAACATTTGTGGGGGCCATTATGGGCAGCGAACCATTAATATCCGAAACAGAACTTTTGGAAAATATAAAATTGCAGGACATTATATTAAAAAAACTTTCTTCACAAAAATGATTCTAATAATTTTTTAAAATTTGTTTTTCATGCTAAGATCTTCATTTAAAAACATTCTGCTTTCACCATTTTTAATTCTTTTTCTATATTTCATGCAATAATAAAGAGCCTGCCATAAATATTTGGTTTTTAGAAAATTTTCTTTTTTTGGTTTTATTATAACTCTTAGTATGTTCAAAAAATTAATCCAAAATAATTCCCAGATTAGTTTTAAAGTTCCACCAAGATTGTAAAAATATCTGTAATAAAAATTAAAATGATCTTCATGATTTACAAAAATTCTTTTTTTATCAGGATATCTTTCAATATCTGAATAATGGTGATATGCTCTCACTCTTTTTGGAATCACCAAACTCCCGTTTCCATACTTAGTATAGACATGATAACCTAAATCAATATCCTCTGAAACATCATATCCAATTCTTTCTGGAATCTTGTAATTATCAAAAACTTTATCCCTATAACACATTATAAAACCAGATATCCACTGACAATCCCTAATATCTTTTTCAATTTTAGGCGTTGAAGTATTTCCATATGGTCCTAAAATTTTAAATTTATGATTATCTTTATGGGGTAAAAGAAAAAAACCTAAAATAAAATTAAGAAGTTTAAATTTTAAAGAATTATATTTTTTGAAATCAAATTTATTGTAATCATTAATATCTACTGCGCCAACACCCATAATTTTTGGATTAGAATTAAATTCTTTTAGAACCTCTTTAATAAATCCTTGGATTAATTCGGCATCATCATCTATTAAAATAATTATTTTGAATTTATTTTTAATTTTTATCAAAGCGTCATTTAATGCATTGTTTTTACTTGGTATTTTGTAATGTTTATATTCTATGAATTTGTTTTTTTTAAGATATATTTGCGCCATATTTTTTGTTTTTTCATTTTTGCTTTGATCAAGAATAATAAGTTTTGCTGGATGTTCCTTTTGCAGAATAATGCTTTTTAAAAGCTTTTCTAAATCTTCCGAGCGATTATAAGTTGGGATAAGGATGCATACATCTTTTTCTTTTAACATGACTAAGCATTTATTTTACTATTAAAAAACCTTTCTCACTCAACCAACCACGAAAAATTTAAAAGAGCATAATTTTTTCATCTTTATTTTATTTAGTTTCAATAGAATATAGAAAAAAGATTTCTATTTATAAAAATTAAATACAAGCCCCATTTGAACATCCCTTTGGACAGGTATACCATTCTGAAACTGTAGTCGCATAGGTCACTCCAGATACAACATTAGAAACACAAGAATATTCTGCTAATGAGCCAGTGACGCTACTGCAGAAGTCCCAATTATCTGCAGAAATAGGAGTAGATGAACCAATTGGACCATAATAACTATTTCCCTTTACATTATAATTTTTTCCTCCATCAGAATCTGTGCACCAAGTTCCTTGATTAGTTTGATTAGTTGTTGTGTTATTTCCTGTTTGATTTCCAAGAGTTTGGTTATAAGTATAATTTCCCGGTAAAGTAATATTTGTCTGATTTAAAGTCAAATTCCCAGTTTGATTTCCTGGAAGAGTAAAATTTGTTATATTCAAAATTACGCCGGTCAAATTAGTTTGATTTTTAGGAGGAAGAGTATAATTAGTTTGATTTCCAAGAAGTCCGGAAATTTCAATTGGTTTAACCTTGACTACCAAAAAATTCCACCAGGGTTTTTCTGAACTGATAATCTTACCAGTTTCGCTGTCAATTTGCGCTTCTAATTTTAATTTAATTTTAAACAAACCTATTAATCTGCCGTCTTTATCTTCTTTAGCAATATAAACTGCTCTTAGATTGTCTCCTTCTCCAACTTCTTTTAATTCAATATTAAATCCTTTGCTTTTTAATTTTTCCAATGCTATTTCAGATGCTTCATCTGGCATAATTTTTATTTCCCGTTCATTTCCATTAGATAATTGGGCTTTAAGTTTTATTTCGTCGTCTTCAAATTTTTCTAATATTTTTAGCTCAGATTTAATTTCATTTTCATTAATTATAATCTTTCTCTCAAGCGTTGCGCTTCCATCTGCTTTAACTTCAGTTTTAATTTCAATTTTAACTTCTTCCCCATTTTTATTTATAAAAGTCCTTTTTTCTCTAACTACGCTTGAACCATCTTCATTAATTTCTGCATTAATTTTAATCTTAATTTCATTTCCTTTTTTATCTGTAATTTTTTTAACTTCTTCTATGAATTTTATATTCTCTTTAATTTCTTCTTTAATGCTGATTGTTTCTTCAAAAACTCCTAATGAAGAACTGCTCCCACTGCTTCCTCCTCCACCTGATACTGTTCCTGCAGAAGCAGTTGTTGTGCTTGTTGTAGAAATAGTTGGAATTGTAGTTGTGGTGGATGAAGTTGTTGCATTTGTTTGATTAGTTGTTGTATTATTCCTAGTTTGATTTGTTGTAGTTGAAACGCAAGCCCCATCAGAACATCCATTTGGACAAGTATAAATTTCAGCATCTGGTCCGCAAAAAAGTTCTACTACAGCTGTTCCATCGCCATTGCAATAGTCTGAATAAGTGTAAGAACCATAAGTCCTAGCTCCTTTTACATTATAGTTTTTTCCCCCGTCGCTGTCTGTGCATGTTGTTTGATTTGTCGTCGTAGTTGAAACACAGGCGCCATTAGAGCATCCATTTGGACAAGAATAATATTCTGAAGATATTCCATTAACAATAGCAAAGCCGTTAACAATGCAAAAATATTCTGCTACACTTTGACCATTGCAGTAATCTACATGATTTGGAGAATTTGAAGAGATAGTATTTCCTTTTATATAATAATCCTTTCCCCCGTCGCTATCAGAACAAGAAATTCCTGTTTGATTAGTTGTATTTGTTGCAGCAGAAACACAAGCCCCATTTGAGCATCCGTTTGGACAAGTGTAAGTTTCTCCGCTTTGTTGTTTATCAGCAGTGCAGAAATATTCTACTAATGAATTTGAGCTGCTGCACAAATCTGTAACATCTATAGAAGATGTTGGCGAATTCGCAACAACATTTCCTTTAGTTGAATATGCTTTTCCTCCGTCGCTATCTGCGCAAGTAAAGGTGTTTGAAACACAAGCGCCAGCAACACAAGTTTCACCTGATGAGCAGGAGATTACAGAACTAAACTCTAAACAAGAATCAGAATCATAATTCCCGCAAGTTTTATAGCCGTCGCCAGAACATTGTTTTGCCCCGTTAGACGAGCAATCATCAGAACAGGTCAGATTTGTTGTATCATTTTCAGTAGTTTTTCCAGTTAATTTTTTCCAAAAATCTCCAAACCATGTTGCAGACACAAATCCTATTGACATAATTAAAGTAATTAATATTAAAGAAATTAAAACAATTACTAAACTCTTTTTCATTATTTTATATATTAATTAGGGTTTATTAATTTATTTGTGTTGATTTCTATTTTAGTTTCTAAATCTTTATAAGTCTTTTAAATATATTTCTTATATGAAAATACTTGAAGTATGCCCATATTCAGCAGGCATTTGCGGAGTTTGGACAAGAGTTTTGGAAGAATCTAAAAGATTAAGTAAACGGGGTTTTGAAATAAAAATTTTTTCTTCAAATGCTGTTAAAGGTTCAAATGAAATTGCTCCTTCACACGAAAAATTAGGCCCCAAAGGGGTCTCCTCTGGAGTAAAAATAGAAATTTTAAGATTTCCTTTTAAAAAATTAGGCGGTGAAAGTTTTATGTCTTGGGATTTTGAAAAAGAAGCGTTGAATTATTCGCCAGACATCATAATTGCTCACAATTATAGACATTTGCATACAACAAAATGTCTTAAAATTGCAGAAAAATTAAAAGGAGAAAACAAAAAATGCAAAGTTTTTCTTGTAACTCATGCTCCCTTTGAAAGAAAATTAACAAGAACTTTTTTGCAAAACTTAATTGTTAAAATTTATGATTTATTTATTGGAAGAAAAACAATTAATAAGTTTGATAAAATTTTGGCAATAACCAAATGGGAGATGCCTTATTTGCTAAAATTAGGAGCAAAAAAAGAAAAAATTATTTATATTCCTAATGGCATTTCTCCTGAATTTTTTAGTCTGAAAAAGCAAGCAAAAAAAGAACAAAAAACAGGAAATTTTTTGACAAACTCGCCCAAGCGTGGTCGAGTTAAAGAAGAAAATAAGATATTATTTTTAGGCCGTATTTCTCCGATTAAAAATTTGGAAGTATTAATTAAAGCAATGGATTTCGTTAAAAACAAGAAGATTTTATTGGAGATTGTGGGCCCCCCAGAAAAAAATTATTTTATAAAATTAAAAAATTTAATTAAAAAACTTGGACTAAATGATAAAATAAAATTTTCTTTACCAATCTATAATCTAAAAGAAAAGATAGCTAAAATAGATTCTTGCCAAATATTTGTCTTGCCAAGTAAAATGGAAGGCATGCCCCAATCTTTAATAGAAGTAATGGCAAGAGAAAAAATTGTAATTGGAAGCAATAGCTTGGCAATAAGGGATTTAATCGAGAATGGAGAAAATGGATTTTTATTTGAATTTAATGACCCAAAAGATTTAGCAAAAAAAATTGATGAAGCGCTTTCACAAAAAAATTTAGAAATAAAAAAACAGGCAAGAAAAAGTGTTGAACATTTTTCCTGGAACAAAGTAATTAAAAAAATAGTGGGAGTTATACAATGAAAATTCTAATAATTAAAACGGGTGCTTTAGGAGATGTCTTAAGAACAAGTTTTTTAGCTCAGGCTTTAAAAGATAAATATAAAAAAACAAATTCAAAAATATTTTGGTTAACTTCGCAACAATCTTCGCAATTTTTTATTAATAATCCATATATAAATGAGCTGATTATTTCAGGAGAAAGAGATAATTTAAAAAAAATAAAATTTGATTTAGTTATAAATTTAGAGGAATCCAAAGAGGATGCCAGATTTACTTCTTTATTAAAACCAAAAAAAATAATTGGTGTTTTTTTAAATAAAAACGGAGAAATAGAATATACTCAAGAGACTTCTTATTGGTTTGATATGTCTATGATAAGCAGATTAGGAAAAGAAAAAGCAGATATTTTAAAAAATAAAAATAAAAAAACTCATCGACAGATTATGTCAGAAATTATTGGAATGGATTGGAGAAAATATGAACCTTTTTTAAGATTAACAGACGCTCAAAGAAAAATGGCGCAAGAATTTTCAAACAAACATCATCTTTCAAAAAGTGATTTAATAATTGGAATCAACACGGGCGCTGCAGACAGATGGCCTAAAGAACTTTCAATAAAAAAAACTATTGAGATAATTGAAAATCTTTATAAAAAGTATAATACAAAAATTTTGCTATTTGGGGGGCCAAATGAGATTAAAAGAAACAAAGAGATTATTAAATTAGCAGAATCTCCAATAATAGATACTGGTTGCGGAAATAATCTCGTTGAATTTCCAGCGTTAGTAAGTGTTTGCAATATAGTTATAACGACTGATAGTTTGGGGCTGCATGTTGCTTTGGCATTAAAAAGAAAAACAATTTGTTTAATCGGTCCGACATCTTCTTCGGAAATAGATTTGTATAATTTAGGAGAAAAAATAATAGCCAAATCAAAAGATGTTTGTTCTTATAAAACAGAAACAGATTGCATGGATAAAATAGATTTAAATGAAATTAAAACAGCAATAGATAAAATTTTAAAACAAAAAATAACTTTGCTGATAACTGCATTTAAAGAGCCAAAGACAATTATAAAAGCGGTTGAAGGCGCTTTGGCCCAAAAAACATCAAGGAAATATGAAATTGTTGTTTCTGCTCCAGATAATGAAACTTTAGATGCAATAAAAAAGCATAAAAATTTAAAAATTTTTAAAGATCCTGGAAAAGGAAAAAGTTACGCATTAAATTTAATTTTTGAAAAATTAAAAACAGATATTTTGATTTTGACGGACGGGGATGTTTTTATTTCGGATAATGTTGTTGAAAACTTTGCAAATTTATTTTTAGATTCAGAAATTGGATGCGCAACCGGGAGACCTATTCCTATAGAGAACAAAAAAACCAAATATGGTTTTTGGGCAAATTTTTTATTTGACTCTGCTCACAGATTAAGGAAGAAAGCATTTCAGCAAAATAAATTTTTAGAGTGTTCAGGATATCTATTTGCTTTTAGAAAAGAATTTATCCGTAAAATTCCTTTAGATGTGGCTGAAGATACTCTTATTCCATATTTATTTTGGCAAAAAGGATATAAAATTGGTTATTCTGAAAATTCACGAGTTTATGTTAAAAATGTTGATAATTTTAGAGATTGGATTAACCAAAAGATTAGAACTTCTAAGGCGCATGAAACTTTATATAAATATGTTGATATTAAAACAACTCCGAGGATAAAAACTTTTAAAACAGAAGCAAAAGGATTTTTTTCTCTTTTTAGCTACCCTGAAAATTTCCAGCAATTTTGGTGGTCAAGTTTGCTCGCTTTATCAAGATTTTATATGTGGATGAAAGTTTTTTATGACACAAAATTTAAGAAAAAACATTATCAAGATGCTTGGAAGAGAGTTGAAAGCGCGAAATAAATAACCTACAATAAACAATAAAAAGCATTTTTAATTATAGTTCTTATGGAAATTTTATATAAAGAGCTAACCCCTGATCATTTTAATAAAAAAGAAAATTTTGGACAAAATTTTTTAAATTGGTTTAAAGATTCGTATAATTTAACATTTTTAGGAATATTGCTTCTTGCTATTGTGATAAGAATTTATTATTTTATTTTAACTGCCAATCAGCCTTTATGGTGGGATGAAGCAGATTATCTTGCTTATGCAAAAAATATTGCAAACTTAGGAGGGGACTGGATTGTAACTGCCCAGCATAATTCACTTTATCCATTTATCGTCGCCGGATTATTTTTGCTGGGATTGGGAGAACCGGCAGTTAAATTTTTCATTCAGATAATACCTTCTATTTTATCTGTTTGGTTAGTTTATGCAATTTGCAATGAAATATATGATGATAAAAGGATAGGCCTGATAGCTTCATTTTTAATGACTACTTTATGGGTTGTTTTATTTAATTCAATGAGATTTCATGTAGATATTCCCGGAATGTTTTTTGGTTTACTTGCGCTTTATGTTTTTTGGAGAGGTTATGAAAATAAAAAGAAAATTTTTGGAAAAATAAATTCTAATTTGGCAATTCCTCTTGCAGTCTTTTTTGCAGTTTTAGCATATTCTATAAGAAGAGCTTATTTTCTTTTTGCAGTTTTTATTTTAGTTTATGTTTTATTGACAACTAAAGATTGGAAAAAATTAATTAAAGATAAATATAACTGGATTGGAATTGTATTTGGAGTTTTCTTATTTTTCTTAGTTGAAAAATTTATATTTTTTTCAGGAATAACTGAAGTAGGATCAACCTATTATCATCCAGAAAATCCCATTAGTCTCGGAGCATTAAAAGTATTTAGCTCATTTTTTTCTTTTGGAAGTTTGTTTAAAAATATTTATTTTTATTTATTTTTAATTGGAATAATTTTTATTTTTATTAATCTGCTTATTTATTTAGGACACATAAAAAAAGAGAAAAATAAAAAAGTAAGAGGAGATTTATTTGCCGTTATCCTCGTTATTTTTACATTAGCTAATTTTATTTTTATTCTTAGGACTTTTGGAGAGGAAAGATGGTATTTGCCGTTGGCTCTTGGAGCGTTTATTGCAGTTTCTCAAGGAATTTTATTAATTGGAGATTCTATTAAAAAATATAGTAAAATCATTGGGATAATTTTTATAATTTTGTTAATTGCACTTGGAGGATATTATCAGGTCAAAAACGCGGAGGGAATCATAAAAAATAAAATTCCAAGTTTTGAAGGAATCAAAGAGGCAGGTTTATTTTTGAAACAAATCTCTAATCCCGACGATATTATTGTTAGCGTTCCAATCCCACAACCAATATATTATTCAGGAAGAAAAGTTATGAACCCTGCAGGCATTTTGAATAAAACAAGCAATCAGGATGTTAGTTTTGAAGAATTTTTATTAAAGTTGAGTGAAAATACTAAAATAAAATATATTATTGTTACATTTTCAGAACCGGGTCATCCAAATTGGATGCAGCAGCAATCATCAAATTTTTGGAGCATTCCGTTTATGGATACTGCTATAGATTTTACAAACAATAAACAAGACATAAAACAAGAAAAGACTTATGGAAATATAACTTTTAAATTAATTGCATTAAAACAAGATGCTTTTGTTTACGAGATTATAAGAAAGCAAGATTTTTAATAAATTCTATCTTAAAAATAATAAAAAAGTTTATTCTAGAGAAATATTAAAAATTATATAATTTCCAATTTTGGAATTGGAACAATTAATCTTGCCCCCCATTCTTTTGTATATTCTAATCTTTTTTTTATAGAATCTTTAAAATTCCAGGGCAAAATCAATATATTGTCTGGTTTTGTCTCTCTTAATTTCTCTTCTCCAACAACAGGAATATGGCTTTCTGGAAGATATTTTCCCTGTTTAAACGGGGTTAAATCTGCGACATAACTTATAAGGTCTTTTCTTATACCGCAATAATTTAATAGAGTATTTCCTTTTGCAGCCGCCCCATAACCGACAACTGTTTTTCCGTTTTCTTTTTGTTCAATAAGAAATTTTAACAAATCATATTTAACTTTATCAACTCGCGGCGTGAATCCATTATAATAATCAAGGTTCATCATTCCAGAATCAATTTCTTTTTTTTCAAGTAAATTTACTCTCTCTGAAATTCCATGAGTATTATCATTTTCATGCTTAGCGTAAATTCTAAGCGAACCTCCATGAGTTGGAATTTCTTCAACATCAAATAATTTTAATTTGTGAGAGTTAAATATTTTTTTGACCACGCTAAATGAAAAGTAAGAATAATGCTCCTGATAAATTGTATCAAACTGATTTTGTTCTACAATATTTTTTAAATGAGGAAATTCCATAGTTAAAACTCCTTTATTTCCTAAGATTTTTTCTAACCCTTTAACAAAATCATTTACATTTGGAACATGAGCAAGGACATTATTTCCAATTAACAAATCAGCCTTAGTTCCTAATTTGACAAGCTCTTCTGCAAGTGTAATTCCAAAAAATTTCTCAATTGTTGGGATTCCATTTTTAATTGCGATTTTTGCAGTGCTTGACGAAGGTTCTATACCTAAAACAGGAATTTCTTTTTCTTTAAAATATTGCAATAAATAACCATCATTTGAAGCAATTTCAATAACTTGTGATTTATTATTTAAGTTTAAATGAGGAATTATAAAATCTGCGTATTTTTTGCAATGTTCTAACCAGGGTTGTGAAACAGAAGAAAAATAAACATAATCGTCCCCAAAAATTTCATTATGCGCTCTGTGTTCGTCTACTTGCACAAGAAAACATTTATCGCATACAAAAACTCTTAGAGGATACGCAATTTCTGGTTCATTTAATTGTTCTTCTGTTCTAAATGAATTTGTTGGAGGGGCGTTTCCCAATTCTATAAAAATATTATCAAGAGGGCTATTGCAAAATCTGCACCCCATTTTATTCCCTTGCACCATTTTTTATTTTAAACAATATTCTTTCTGATAAAAATTAGTTTTTAAGCATTATCGTGATTTATCTAAATCTTTAAAAAGATATCAATAAAGTAATTTTATGGAAATACAATCTACAGAGTTTAAAGGATTATTTTTAATAGCGCCAAATGTATATTCAGATAGCAGGGGTTATTTTTTTGAAAAATATAATAAAAAAATATTCGCAGAAAAGAGCATTACTCAAGATTTTTTGCAGGAAAGTGAATCTTTTTCTTATAAAAATACCCTTAGAGGATTGCATTTTCAAAAAAAACCTTTTGAACAAGGAAAACTTGTTTCTGTTGTTCAGGGAAGCATAAAAGATGTTGTTGTGGATATAAGAAAAGATTCTCAGAATTATGGAAAATGGAAAGCATTTCTTCTTGATTCTAAAGAAAAAAAATCTCTTTTTGTTCCAGAAGGATTTGCCCACGGATTTCTTGCTTTAGAGGATTCAATAGTGTCTTATAGAATAACTGCACTTTATAATAAAGAATCAGAGTCGGGCATAATTTGGAATGATTCATTTCTGAATATAAATTGGGGGATATCTAATCCTATTTTATCTGAGAAAGATAAAAAACTCCCAATTTTCAATGACCTATCAAATCTAATTTAATAACTCAAACTAAATTTTTCTTATAATCTATTAGACATGCTCTTACCGCATTGTGGATGTCAGGCATTATAATTCCCTCTTTAGATAATTTTGAAGTATCAAGAATTCCATCTGCCTTTTTATTTAATAATAATTTGTCCAATTCTTTATTAGAGATAATTTCAAATTTATGTGTCGGGTCTACAATTTCTTTATACATTTCCATTATTTCAACAAGTGAAATCAAACCCGGATTTGTTGCATTATATATTCCAATTTTTCTTTTTTCAATTAAACTTTCAAGCGCATTAAGTATATCCGGCACAACTGTAATAGAATTTTTAACATCAGCGATTTGATTATATCCCTTTAGTTTATCTATTAAATTTTTTTCATGGGATCGGCAATCTAAAGGCATATTTATTCTTAATTGCAAACATGGAAATTCTTTTAGTATTTTTTCAGAAATTATTTTTGTTCTTGCATGAGTTTGCAAATAAAAGTTAGGTTCGTCCTCTTCATTAAATTCTTTATTCTTTCCTGTATAAATTCCTCCAGTCCCAAAATGCACAAAATAAATTCCTTTTTGTGAGCATGTAATCCCAAGATTTGCGGCAGCAACTACATTTGACATAAATGTTTCTTCCTTATGGGTTTCACACCAGTCAATATTTGGTTTTCCGGTTTTTCCAACCGCGTTAATAACAATGTCTGGTTTTGTTTGTTCAAGTGTTTGCTCAAGAGCATATCTATCAAGAACATCTATCTCCGATAAATAATAATTAAATTTATCAGCTATTCTTTTGCCTATAAATCCTGCTCCAAATACTAAACCTTTCATGGATTTTGTCAGTTTTTCTTGTTTAAGAATTTAACTATTTTATAATTTTAAAATGACATATGTCCTTGATTATAATTTCATTAAAAAATAATCTAATCCAAACAATTTTTGTATTTAATCTTTCTTATTTAATATTCTAACTGCCAAAAATGAATATATATAATTTAGAGTTATCGCAAATGTTAAAATCGGATGAACAAGCCAGGAAAATTCTTTTTGTTTAATAGCCATTTTTATTCCATCAAAAAGTCTTGGAAAAATTATAAGATTATAAAAAACATTTTTAACAAATTTAAGATTCTGTTTGAAATTATTTTTTTCTAAACTTATCCAATAAAAGTTTCTATGCTGAATATTCTCTCTTAAATAATACCTAACATAAAATCCTCTTTTTTTAACAAATTCAAAAAATTCTGAAGAAGTTTTATGAAATACCTTCAAATCCAATGGGATAGCAACATTATATTTGTGTTTGTTTAATGCCATTCTATAAAAATTATCTATATCTTGTGTATATCCTTTGTTGTCAAAAAAGTCTTTTTTCCTTATTAAAAATCCATTATCTCCCCCATAACAAAAATCATTTTTACTTATTGTATAAATAAAATATTTTTCTTTTTTATTAAATTCAAATTTTTTTGGATGAAGTATGACTTCTGATTTTAGGGAATAGGGTATAGCAAAAGGATCTTCAATCCCTGTTGCTCCGAGATATCTGTCTATGGTAGAGCCCCCTTCAGGAATAAGTGTAAGTGACTGAACACAAGAAAGGGTTTTATTCTTCATAAGAATTTCAGCCATTGATTTTAACCAAAACTTCTGGATAAGAAGATTATCTTGGTCAATCATTAAAATAAATTCTCCAGTTGCTTTTTTAGAAGCGATATCTGCTCCTCCACCGCGTCCAACTTTATATTTTTTAGGATTATCTATTAATTTTATTATTTTAGGGTATTTTTTTTGATAATTTTTAATAATGCTTAAAGTTTTATCTGTGCTTCCTCCATCGGCAACTATCATCTCAAGTTTGTCCTTGGGATAAGTTTGCTCGAAAAATAGTTTTAAACAATCTTCAATAGTTTTCTCGCCGTTATATGTCACTAAAACTACGCTTATTTTAGGATATTTTTCCATTTTATTTTTCTGCTTCTACTTCTAATATAGAACCCCCTTTCATATAAGTAACTAAAAGACTTATTGGCGTAAACAATATTTTAGATAAACTAGAAAAGATTAAATTATGTTTTTTTCTTTTATCTTTTTGTTTGTCAACAAGATAAAACTTAATAGAGCCGTCTAACATATAAGGAATGTCATAAGTTCTTATTTTGTTTATTTTAAATCCATATTTTTCCAATCTAATTTTTATATTTTTAGGATTATAAGTATAAAGATGTCTGGGAACATCATATCCATACCAATTTTTTCCAAATATTTTATTCCAAAGTCCATCCCCATTTGGAACAACAATAATTAGTTTTCCTCCATTTTTTAAGAGAGAATAACTTTTTTTTAAAACTGCATCTTGATTGGGAATATGTTCTAAAACTTCTTTCATAATAATATAATCAAAGCTTTCTGTAGGAAAATTTGATTTAAGGATATTTTTTCTTTCTATTCCTAAGTTTTTTTCTCTTTGTGTAAGATTTAGTCCATATGGTTCTAATCCTGCAGTTCTTAAACCATATTTTTTATAAAATTCAAGTTGCATTCCGTCTCCACATCCAATCTCAAGAAGTTTTTTGCCAGGGTCTATTCTGTAGTGATATAATAAAGAACTAAAAGGCCAGAATAAAATATTAAATAACAGATTCTTATTAGAATAATACTCTGCTGAGATTTTGTGATATAAGATTGAGAGTTTAGATTTTTTATGGTAAGAGTAATACTCTGAGGGAGGATAATATTTTGCTATTTGTTTTTCGTTCAATAACGGCTCAATAAATTTAAATTCGCAATTAGAACATTTATTTAATGAAAATTCTCCCGATACAAAATAATCTTTATCATACATAGAAGAATACAAAATGTTAGCTTTTCCTTCACATAAGGGACATCTTTTTTCCATTATCTCGTTAGCCTCATTTTCCAGCCTTCTTTGGTTGAAATATTTCTTTTAAATTTACTTTTAATTGAGCCTATTAAAAATGCTAAATTTAATAATGAAAATCCAAGAAATTCTTTTAAACTCATATTGGGTATTTTTCTTATAATATAAAAAAAGAATTTCGGCGATAAAATTTTTACTGGTCTTTTTATAGCCTTTAATTGGTTTCTGGCTAATGCTGTTCTTTCTTTTATTTTTATTAATTCCTTAAATTTATAAGTTTCACCTGCAGTAATCATTCTTGGCAACTTTTGGTTTGTTGTTGCAACAATTTCTAAACCAGAATTTACTATGTCATAAAATCTCTCAAAATCATCTCCCAATGTTTGGTTTTGTTTGTATAGCTTTTTTCTAAAGATATTCACAATTAGCGGTGAAAAATTTTTATCTGCAATTGTCCATAAATCATTTATTTTTTTTCCATGTTCTTTTATATAATCAATCCAAATTTGATTTTGTATCATTACCCCTATTTCAAGAATTCCTGCTTCTTTTCTTGCAGGATATTGCACTGAGAACGAATCCGCAATGCACCCCACTTTAGGATTATTGAAAATATCTAATAATTGTTTTAATGAATCCTTATCTTTAACTCTAAATATCCAATCTGCATCATTAATAATCATAATTTCACCTTTTGCTTTTTTTATTATTTTGTTTATAACTGCCGGCTTGCCTTCTCTTATATTCAGATTATAATGTCTTATTTTTTTAGATTTTTTTTCAAAAGATTTTACTATCTCTTCAGTCTTGTCTGTACAGCCGTCTAACCCTATAATTACTTCATAATTTTTATATGGCAGAGAAATAAGATTTTTCAAATTTTTGGATATTATTTTTTCTTCATTATGGACTGCCATTAAAAATGAAACCTTTATTTCTTTCATCTATTCAATCTCCTTCTTGTTCTAAGTGAGGCATTTACACTCCAATCATAAAACTTTATTAAACTTTTGAAAGGAGAACTTAAAATTCTTAATCTCACTATAGCTAATAACATTACTGGTCCCGATTTAGCAAAATTTACTTTAGAATATTCTTTGTCACTCCAAGAAGTAGAGATTTCTTTAATTTTAAATCCAAGTCTTTTCATATTATAAAGAACCTCTACATCAAAAGCGAGTTGCGAAAAAGTTAATTTTGGAATTGTTTTTTCCAAGGTTTTTCGTTTAAAAAGTTTGGCTCCGCATTGAGTATCTTTAAATTGCAATCCTAAGATAATCCTTATCATAAAATTAAAAATTCTTGAAGCAAAAATTCTTTCAAAAGTGGGTTTTGGAGCAATGATTGAGTCTTTAACATATCTGCTTGCAATTATCCCGTCGTAATTATTAATTTTTTTAACCAGCTCATAAAAAGTTTCAGGCGAAGTAGCCATATCAGCGTCCTTAAATCCAATTAAATTGCTATTTCCTTTTAGCGCTTCTTTAAAACCCTCAATAACTGCATAACCTTTAGCTCCTCTTTTTAAATTTAAATATTTTAATTCTTTGTTTTTTTTAGCGAGCTCTTTTACAATTTCAAGAGTCTTATCAGTTGAACCATTTACAACTGCAATTATTTCAAAATCTAAAATTTTATTTTTTTTAATGGCTTTAAAAAATTTTAAATTTGAATCAAGAGTTTCTTTAATTCGTTTCTCTTCATTATAAGCGGGGATAATTATGCTGATTTTTTCCATTTTCTAACAAAAATAAAAGCCCCTATAAAGGTTATTATAGTAGAGAACATAAATGCAAGAGTAAATTGTTTAATGTCTGCATTAAATAAAAATAGCAAAATTATCTCTATAACTAAAAAGAGGATAATTAATAATAAATGGGGTAAATTAAATTCGTCTGTTGAGATTCTATATAATATAAGAATATTTAGAAAAGCTATCAAGCTAAACGCGATTCCAAGATATGGCAATAATTCTGCTATTTCTAAATACTGGCTGCCAAATAATAATTTTATTGTCAGTTCTGGAAGAATAATAAAAAGAGCGACAGCAGCGGCGCATAATATAAAAACATACAGCGAGGCTTTTTTAATGATTCCGCTTGTTTTGGCTTTTGCATAATGTCTTTCAGCGCTTATAGGAAACATCGCATTTCCAATAGACATTGTAGAAAATAAAATCATTTTTCCTATTGTTGAAAGCACTGCATACTGGCCTGCAATTTCACTTGAAAAAAACACCCTTGCTAAAATTACATCAATGCTGTAAATAAAAACAAAAACTAAAATTGAACCAAAAATCAAGCTATTTTCTTTAGTTAAAATTTTTGTCCCATCATTATCTCTTTTAGCGTTTATTATTTCCTTTATATACGGCAAAGCAAGAATAAAACCAAAAACCATTCCTAAAATAAAACCTAAAATAGCTCCATAAACTTTAAATCCAAAAATTACAAGAATTATTGCAACTACAATTTTTATAAAAAAAACTAAAAGAGTGTTCCAGCCAAGAGCTGAGAATTTTTTCATTCCCTGCAAAGAGCCCGCAGCAAGAGGGTAAACAAATGAGGCAATTATTAAAGTTCCTGTTAAAACTAAAAGCCAAAAAGAAATATTAAGGGGTTTTATAATAAAAAAAGACAAGATTACAAAAAGAATAAAAACAATAAGCGAGAAAATAAATAATTTTTTTAAAAAACTAAAAAACAAGCCACCCATTTTATTGTATTCTTTTGTTGCATTGAATATTGCAATTTTTTTTGATACAGCAGTTTGTATCGCTAATGTCGGAATTGTAAAAATATATGTAAAACTTATTAAAACAGCAAGAATTCCATAGTCTGAAGGCCCAAGCATTCTCGCCATAATAATTTGATAAAGATAATTAATTAGATTTCCAATATTAATTAAAACAAAAAGAATTAAACTTCCTCTAAAAAGTTCATTTTTCTTAATTTTTTCAAAAATCATTTTACAATTCCCAACTTAAATATTTTGAAGAATCTCTGTCAAGGTATTCTTGTTTTTTTTCCTCGTTTCCAGTATATTTAATTTCCCAGATTTTTATAGGCCCCTGAATTCCCTGATAATAAACAAATTCATTTAAATTTACACCTTGTTTTTTTAGCTCGCTGACTATTAAATTATCTTCTGAATGAACTAATTTAAAGTTTAAGAATTTGTTAAAAGGATCATTTAATAAATATTTTTGGGCAAAATATCCCCTCATAACCCGAGGAGAAATATAAATCATGCTTCCAAAATCATCCATCTTGACCTGTCCGTTAACAACCTCTATTTTTTGAATTATCTTTATAGTCCCTTCTAATCCGCTTCCAAAATCAACAAATTTATTATTATATTCTAAATATCTTAAAGGAAGATTATATTGCTGGCCATTATAAACAAAAACTCCTGTTGGCTGAATAAAACTCAGGCTTTCATTATTTTGAGAACTCTGGAGGATTACCCCCCCGATTCCTGCTGCTCCAGACGGCAGGAAAATTTCTGAATTATTTAAATTGTAAATTATATCTTCATCTAATCCAACTCCCCCGCTATAAACTCTCATCATTCCAGAACTTGTTTCTCTGCTTTGGCTTTTGTCGAAATGAATTGTTGGAATAAAAGATAATCGATCATAATTCTCGCTGCTGCCAATGCTTGAAAACGCCCCGTATTTTCCAATATCTGAAGAATCTATTAATAAATAATTTGCATCATGGCTATATAAAAATTCTAAAGCATCTTTTTGATTATCGCCAGTCAAGACTAATCTTCCAGTTAAGTAATTCCACCAGACAACCATGTTTCCACCGTCTGTAACTGTCGCTCTCTCTCCTATTGATTGAAGCCAGTAACCATAATCCCACCAGTGCGCAAAAACACTATTTTGAGGGGTTTCATCTCTGACCCATTTCATTGCTTTTTGCCATTGTTGATTATAAGCAGATGGAACAGCATTATATGCCTGGGATTTAATTTCTTTATAATATGAAATAAATATAAATATTGTCAAGACAATTAAAATTATTGCAATAATTCCTAAAAATAATCTTTTTTCTTCTTTTGAATTTTTAAATGAGAAAATTGACTGGTCAATTAAATATCCAACGAATATTGGAACAATTGGTCCGAGAATCATAACTAATCTTACAGCACTTCTGGCGCTGAATAATGCAAGAACTAATAAAGACAACAAAAGCAGAGAGCTATATTCTATTTTTTCAAAACCTTTGTGTTTTTCTTTTTGATATTTAACATAATAATAAATAAAAAATCCGACTAAAAGAGCAATTGATAAAAGAAAAAAAGTTTTGCTTATGAAATTTTCTCCATTAAACATGCTTGAGGGAGAATATCTTGAAAACATTAATCCAGATAAAAATAAAACAAATAAACCAGTTAGTATCCATGAATCTTTTTTCTTAATTTCATTTAACATTTTTTTAAAGAAAACTATTGAGCCAATAAAAAATAACCAGAACATTATTGGAATCGCTTTAATGAATGGTCCGAAACTTCCAACCCATTCAGTAAAATAAGGCTGTTTATTTTCTGCAACTGTCTGATTCCATCTTCCTGTTACAGGTTTAAAAAGAGTATTGTTAATCTGTTTTATTTTGTCGGATAGCATTGAAGGATTTATAATAAGAGCGATTATTAAAAGCGCTAAAACCAGAACCAAAATTGAAATTATATTTTTTGGAAGATTTATTTTCTTTAAAAATTTATTTTCAGAAATTTTTGTATTCCATAGTAGAAGGTGCAAAAATAATAGCATTAGTAAAATAAATGTGGCACTGTTTATCAAGGAAGATGAAATAAAACTAACATGGCCTTTTCCAGGAAGAAGAGATAAAAACAATCTTGCAGAAATCCACCATGAAGAATAAACAATTATTTCTTTCTTTTTAAATTTGTTTAAAATAAATGCAGTAAAACTCGCGGCAAAAGTTGCCCAATATAAATAAGCAGATAATCCAGATACTAATGCCATACCTGCAGTCGCAGCTCCTGCTAAAATTCCGTAAATTAAAGCATGTTTTATTTTTTCAGATTTCCAGGCTTTTAAAAATAAAAATAACGCAAGAAATAAAAAGAAAAACATTGCAGATTCTTTTTCTGGAATGCCTGCAACTGTCCTTGATAATAAAATTGGAATTACAATCATTAAAAATGTAGAAATTAAAGAAATTATGTTTGCGCGAATTTTGCTTAATTTAGACTCTCTTGCAAAAAGTTCTCTTACAAATAAGAAAAAAACGATTATTGTCAGCGCAAAAATGATTACAGGAAATAGCGCTGCTCCAAATTCAACATTCGCCTGCGGATAAAAAATCTTTGAGAGTTTGTAAGCCAAGGCAACCATATACGGGAGCAAAACTGTTTCTTCTGATGTTTTAAATCCAAGAGGAACATTTCTCATTGTGTCTATCTCTGGAATTGACCCTTCATTTACAATTAATTTTGCCATTCTTGTAAATAGCCAGGGATCTAAATCAGGTCCGAGCGTCCAAGTATTTGTTGCAACATCCCAAAGTCCGGGATTTCCGCCATGATCTGACATAGGCAAACTTCTAATATATATTCCAAGAATTAAAGCAATTATTAAGAGACCAATCACCCAAACTTCCGGCTTTTTAAGAAAATTTATTATTTTGTCTTTTCTTATTTTAATTAATTCATCTTCGCTATTTGATTTATTTTCGGCTAAACTTTCCATTTTTAGATTAGAATAATTTTATATTTAAAGCTTTGTTATACCATGAAAATCCAAAATCCGAGCAAGATAATCATTATCTGAAATCCATTAATTAAATAGACGACATCTGTTTCATAAACTTTTTTTGACGGCTTTATTTTTTTCAAAAGTTTTATTGCTAAATGTTCCAATCCATATATTTTCTCATAAGGCATCTCCAAACTTCTATCTTTATTTAGCTTTGCAAAACTTTCTTTTCTAAGCCATCCTCTTAATTTTAAAATTGTTTCAAGGATATATGGAATAAAAAAGAATAATGCGATTTTTTCAATGTTTCCGAGGATGGCAATTACTGCAATCAGCGCTCCAACAGGATAAGTTAAAGTATCTCCGGGAAATATTTTTGCAGGATATTTGTTAAATATGTAAAAAGCGATTAAAGCCGCAACCATACATAATGCAATTATGCTTAACCAGGAATTTCCAGTTAAAAAAGTTACAATAGACAGTGCAGATAAAATTAAAATTCCCTGACTTGCTTCTAATCCGTTGTATCCAGCTAAAAAATTAAAAGTTGTTGATGCTCCTACAATTCCTATTGGAATTAAAAATAATGGATATACTAATCCAAAATCTATTCCAAATAGAATGGATTCTCCGGCATTTATTACCATCAGAGGGATAGCAGCAAAAAGCATCATCACAATCCTCATTGATTTGCTTAAGCCCTTTTTCCAGCCCAATAAATCATCTATTGAACCAAGCATAGTGGCAATAAATAAAGTTGTTAAAATTGCAAATATAGAAGATAAAAATTCACTTCTTTTAAAATAAAAAGTATTTATTGCAATATATAATAATACACCGATTGAAAATCCAAACATGACGCTGACTCCACCGCCTTCTGCAATCTTTTTTTTATCTTGTTTATGCATATCTTTTCCAACTAAATTCTCTTGATTGGCTTTTCTTATCCAAAAGGGAATTATAAAAAGAGCGCAGAAAAAACTAATTAATATTGTTGCTAATAATAATATTTCCACCATTTTTATTATATGCTGAGAGAATTTTTAAAGGTATTTATGTACAATGCCTGCTCACTCTGTTCGCAGAATTTATTTGCTACGAAATAGATTTCATCATATTTCTTCGCTAAAAGAAAAGGCTTATCGCGGTAATACTTTTGAAAGGCTGGATTAATCCTTAAATAAATTAATGAATAAAAGCTGTTTGGAGTAATATCCTAAATAAATCCTCGCGACTTTGGAGTGAGCAATTTAGCATCTAAGAAAAATATAATTTTTAGTCCGAAAATTACCCAATCATCAATATTTTTATTATATATTCATTATTAAATGATAACAAAATCGAAAGATTTATATAGCTCATTTCTTTTTAGTTATTATGGAAATAATAAAAAAAGTATGGAAAGGAATATGGAAAGACTCTCCTCATGTTACTGCTTATGGTGGCGGGATGCCTTCTATCGGTTGTTTTGGAATTACAGCTTTAGTGACTTTTGGTATTGCGGGTCTTTTTGTGTATGCTCTTAAATCTGGTTTTGATAAACACGTGAAAGAAGAAAATCCTAATCTACAAAAAAGCAACTCTTTTATTACAGCGAAAGTTTTAGATGAATTTTATGAAAAAGTAGACAATCGTTCCAATTATACTTTAAGATGCCTTACTGACAAAAATAAAGAAATGTATATCTCTATAACAGATGCTCTAACTAAAAAGAAAGAATCTTTAGATTCATTAATAAATAAAGGAGATAAAATAACCTTTCCTAAGGGAAATCTTTCTGAAAATATTGGTTTTATTTCAGGTTATCATGAGATTGAAGAAGAAATTTATTTTACAGATTCTACTAAAGTTGGAAATAAATGCGCAGATAGAATAAAAGTTCTAAAATGAAAAAAATAAAAGCAGATTTGCATAATCATCTGAGGTCAAGCAGTATTTTGGAAAATTCTGACTTTAATAATTCAGTTGATATTGCATCTAAAAAATTAGGCAGCGGAGCTTGTTTTGGATTGATTAATATGCATGACAGGAGATATGAAAAATTTGCTGATTTAAAAGGTTATGAAAGAGAATGGGTTGGAGAAAATAGAAACGCGATTTATATTCCTGAAAAAGATGTTTTGGTTATTAGAGGTCAAGAGGTGACAACAAAGCAAGGGCATTTATTAGTTTTAGGTTTAGGATATGATGTTCATTTAAAAAATTCAATATCTTTAGAAGATACTTTAAAAAAAGCAAAAGATAATAACGGAACCATAATTGCTGACCATCCTTTTTATATAGAAGGAATAGGAAAATCTCTGGAAAAAAATATGCAATTATTAAAATATTTTGATGCTATTGAAATTTATAATGGAGAAGCGACTTTTGGTTTGCCGATAGGACCTTTCCCAAAAAATGCCAATGAAAAAGCTCAAAAATTTTATAATGAGATAAAAGAGGATTTCCCACATTTAGGGGCAATATCTTCTTCTGACGGACATTCAATTTCTGAGATAGGTTCAAGCTATACAGAGATTAACTCTCTTGATATTGCAAATAAAAAAAATTTTGTTTATTCTTTAAGAGATTCTGTAAGGGGCGCAAATTTGGATGATTGCAAAAAAATGAACTCTTCATTTTTTAGTTCTATGAAACATATAAGTGAATTAGTCGGAATAATTGCATCTGAAAAAATTGGCTACAAAGGTTTTAAAACAGAACGGCCCGATGAATTGGAGTTGAGTATTTGATTTTTTTATTTCCACCCCAGAAAAATTATTCCAATAGTTGTCAGTAGAACCCCAACAAGTTTTAAAGGCGTTAATTCTGATTTAAACAAAAATATTGATGCAAATAATACTGCAACTCCACTCGCAGAAATTATTGCTTGAGTATACCCTGGATTTTCTGCAAATTTAAAGGAATATGTCGCTGCAAGATTTCCAAAAAGAGCAAGCACTCCTGCAAGAATAAGAAAGATAATCCAGATGTTTGGAACTATAATATTTTGCTTAGTGACTATTGCTGTTATTAAAAATAGTGCAAATGTAAACGCCATTAAATATAGTCCAAAAATTATAGGATGTATTCCAAGATTAAGAAGATGTTTTTGAATCAAGGTAATTCCTGCAAACATAAATAAACTTGCAAAAGCCAATAAAAACCAATTCATTTTCACTATATTTATTAATGCTTATTAAGTATAAAAAACTTTCTTAAATCAGGTAGAAATTTAAATAAAGAATACTTAACCAATTTATGAAAACTTACAAACTATCTTTACACTCCCATACAACAAATTTTATTCATTTTATCCTAACAAAACCAAACAAGAAAAAATATTTAAAAAAGCTTTTGAAAATTTTATTTATAAAAAAAGGAAATTTAGTTTTAGGAATATCTAATTTTAACGATGATGACAGGTACAAAAAACTTCTTGAAACTGCCGAGAAACTAAAACTTTATAGATTTGACGGAAAAAATAAGGATTTTTTCTTTTCAATAGAAAAAGATAATAAAAAAGTTTATTTTATCAAAACTGATGAAATTGAAACAGATAAAGGCCATCTTTTGATTGTGGGATTTAAAGGTAAAATTAGAAAAAGAAAATTAGAAGAAGTTTTGAAAGAAGTGCATAAACAAAAGTGTATTATTATTGCAAATCATCCTCTCCATAATTTTGGAGTGCCTTATTTTTTAGTAGAGAAGATTTTAGGAAAATATAATGGTGTAAGTTTTAATAAAAAAGAATTAATGAAATATAAAAAAGATTTTGATGCAATTGAGTTAGATGCTTATTTTCCTGAAGATTGGATAAAAATTAAAAAATTTGCAACTAAAAATAAAATTCCTATAATTTCCGATTCAGACGCTCATTTTTTAGATGAAATATTTACTTCTTTTTATGAAATAGAAAATTTAAATTTTAGTAATCCGACTTCGTTCAAAAAATCCTTAAAAAATGCTCTAAAAAAAAGGATTCATTTGCATGCAAAGAAATACGGTTATCTTGCAAGATATAAACATCTTTTTGAAGTGATTTTAGAAAATTTTGGAAGGAAAATAGGTTTGCTTAAATCCTAATTAAACAACATCGGAGTAAAATAAACTTCAATAATCCCCCCAATAAGGATAAGAATAATTGCTATAAATAATAACATAATGCTGTGCTGCAATACTTTATAGAATCTTTCGTCTTTTATTCCGTGTCTTAAAATTCCCACTCCAAAAATTCCCCCTGCGAGCGCCGCCACAAAATAAGCGCCTATTTCCGGCAATCCATGAATCATATATCTCGCAATTCCAAGGGGAATTTCCTGAATAGAATATTTTGTGAAAACTCCTATTGCTGCAGCAATTACGCTAGCATTCCATATTAAAATAAAAATTGCTCCGGCCCCGAAAATTAATGAAAAAATTAAAGTAAAAATCATTACATACACATTATTTTCAATTATAGAAAGCAGTCTTGTTTCTTTTAAAACTGCGCCAGACACTTTATCTGGCCCCATAATATATTGTTCAACACAGGCATTTATATCTGTTGGATTATTTATTCTGCAATAAGTCTGCAGCTGGAAATTAAGCAGATTTGCGTCCTGCAATACAATATACCAAAAAGAAAATGCAATAACGAATCCCAAAAACAACCACATAAAAGCATAAAGCGCGTCCTTGTGGGCATTCCAGACTCCTTTAAAACCCTCTACAGTTTCATCTTCTTTTTCTTCTTTTTTGATAATAAAATACATATAAGGCAGAGAAAACATTATTAAAAAAATGACGACCATCATTCCAGAAGCCTTTGACAAATCAGGGTCCTGCGAAAAAAACCAGTGAACTAAAATCAGCGACAGCGACGCATAAATAAGTCCGATAAAAAACATTTTCCATGGACCTTTCTGAGTTCTTTTTGGATGAATTATATCTTCAAGCATGCTTTATTAAAAAAAAGAGAATATTTAAAGTTTCGTGGGATGTAAATAATATGAACAAAAAAAAGGCGTTCAATAAAATTTTAAGAGATATAAAAGAAATTAAAATTCAGGGAGCAAGAAATATTGCAAAAAAAGCCCTTTATGCTTATTCTTTATTCCCAAATCAAAAATCAAAAAAGAAACTCTTTTCTTTAAGACCAACAGAGCCAATGTTAATTAATGTTCTTAATAAAATGGATAAAGAGCCTTATGAAAAAATACTAAAACATTTTGATGAATCCCAGAAAAAAATTAATGAAAATGTTTTAAAAATTATTGGAAAAAATAAAGTTATTTTTACTCACTGCCATTCAACAAATGTTTCAGGAGCTTTGATTTATGCTAAGAAAAAAGGGGAAAAATTTGAAGTTTATAACACTGAAACCCGTCCATTATTTCAGGGAAGAAAAACTGCTAAAGAATTAAAAAAAGCAGGGATAAAAGTAACAATGTTCATAGATTCAGCTTTGGGAGTTGCATTAAAAGATGCTGAGATTATTTTTTTAGGCGCAGACGCGCTTTTAAAAAACGGAATAATAAACAAAATAGGTTCAGGAATCATAGCAAGAATTGCTAGAGATGAAAAAATTCCCGTTTATATTGTCGCTGATTCCTGGAAATTTACAAAAAATAAAATTCCAATAGAACAGAGAAATTTGAATGAAGTTTGGGACAAGGCTCCAAAAAATATTAAAATAAAAAATCCTGCATTTGAATTTGTTGAGAAAAAATATATTTCAGGAATTGTCAGCGAGTTGGGAGTTATGGGATATGATAAATTTGTTGGGAAAATGAAATAGAAAAGTTTAAATACTTCGTAAGATTAGACTTACCATGACTAATATTAATATAATCAAAATGAGTTCAAAAGGACAGATTGTAATTCCTCTTGACATGAGAAAAGGAATTAAAGAGGGGGATAAATTATTTATCATCCAGAATGAAGGAAAATTAATTATTAAAAAAGCAAGCGAATCTGATGAAAATTTTCAAGAAGATTTAGAATTTGCTAGAAGAACAGAAAAAGCATGGAAGCAGATAGAAGAAGGGAAATGTAAAACTTATACACTAAAGGAATTTAAAAAGAAACTGATAAATGGTTAATGTTAAACCTTCAGAGGATTTTGAGAAAATTTTAAGCAAATTAGATAAAAGTGTAAGGATTAAAATTAATAAATTAATAGATAGAATAATTCTAAATCCAAAAATTGGGAAACATATGATGTATGATAGAAAGGGGACAATGGAAGTTTATGCTAAACCTTTTAGGCTTTCATATTCTTATGATAAAAACGCAGATACTTTATATTTGTTGGATTTATATCATAAAAAGAAACAATAAATTTTTTTAATGTCTGGATTGCTCGGCTCCCGACCTCGCACGGGTTATTAATAAATTAAAATTACTCCCTACCACGAAGTCGCTCGGCTCCCAATCTCACTCGGTTATTTCTATAATTTACCTAATTAATTTTCTCCTCCGTGAAGTCGCTCGTCGCAAGACGACTCGAATTTGGAAAAGATTATCTTCTAAACAGCTCTTTGATTATTAATAATTTCAATTGATTAATCCAGCTTCTAAAAATGTTGATAGTGATAATTTCTTTTTAGCGAAGAAATCTGCGCTTGCGCGATTTCGGAGCAAATAAATTTATTTTTCCTAAGGAAAAATGCAAATCATCCAGTTTTCCCCTGATACTCAATCATCGTCCTTGTTATTTCTTCATTAATCTTTTCTAATTCCCCTTCTAAACTTTCTCTAACTTTTTCTAATTTCAGTATCTGTTCCTGAATTAATTTTTTTGTTTGAGGAATTGATTTTTTAAGATAATTTTTATCCCCAATTCCAACAACCAGTTCTTCTGAGATAATTTTTGCTTTTGCAAATATTCCTGCGCCAACTGAAGCAAGAATTTCTTTATCTTTTTTTATTTCATCTAATCCTAAATTCAGAGAAGTCATATCAAGAAGTGTCTGCTCAACAGCCTGCAATTGCTGCTGAATTGCAACTATCTGCTGTTCCATCATCTGAAATTTAAATGTTAATTCTTGTTCTGCGTTTTTTTCCATATTAAACAATATCCCACCATTTTCTAAGTATTGCTCCAAAAACTATTGCAAATAAAATATAAAATAAAAACCAACTCATGCCTAACCATAATCTAATCGGTTCTCCAGCTATTTCTTCTGCAGCAATAAAATAATCTCCAAACCATCTGAAAAATAAAATAAATGGGATACCTGTATAGGCAAGGGCACGCATGCTTAATTTCATTTGTTTTGGCATTAGTTTCCATTGTTTTTTTGTTAATTCCATTACCTTTTCAGGATGGTTTTTAAATTCCTTCATTTGTTTTTGAATTTCTTTTTGTTCTTTTTTTAATTCTTTCAGAGCTTCTTGATTTGTCGCGTATTTCTGGACAATTGTCGTCAATAAAGTAATCACAAAAACAACAATCAGCATTCCTATATTTAAATTCCAATCAAGCAGAAATCCTGCGCTTGGATTTAAAATATAATGAACAGAATTTTTTATTGCCGGCGTTTTATCCCATAAAGAAGCAATTAACAAGGAAGCCAGCATTATTATAATAATTAATGTAAAACCCCCTTCTCCTTTTTTATCTTTTAAATTAGGATGTTTTTTTTCAATTTCTTTAATTTTTTCTTCCTGAGCTTCAATTTCTTTTTTTCTGGTTTCAACTTCTTTAGAATGATTTTTTTCTTTTTTTAGCTCTTCAACTTTTTTATCCAAAGCTTCTAAATCAGGCTCATACTTTTGAGTTGCAGGATTAAATTTTGTTGGAATTTCTATTGTCGTTTTATTATTTTCCATTTAATCGCCCCCCATGAATTTTCTCATTGCAGGATTCATATCCGTCATATGCTGCTGCGCAATGCTCTGATAAAACTGATGGAAAATCATGATTACTAATAAAATAGAAGTTCCGCCGACTAAAGCCCCAAGCAGATTTGTAAATGAAGCAAGCAACCCAATTGCCGCCCCGCCCATCACGGTTAAAGGCATAATATATCTGTCTAAAATACTTTCTAAAATTCTTATATCTTGTCTGAATCCTGAAACCTGCAATCCTGATGAAGCAATTTTTTTAGCCTGACTTTTTGAATCCATTCCTGCTGTTTTAACCCAAAATACCGAGAATAAAGTAGCTAATCCCATATAAAATAAAATATGAATTAATGACTGGAGAAGATATTTCCATAAAAACCCGCCTCTTATCAGTAACTCCAATAAATTAGTTGAGCCTATCCAAAAAGCCAAACCTGAAACTGCCTGGCCTCCTGCAAAACTTCCTAAAAATGTCGGACCTCCTCTCCAATTTTCTATTAATCCTCCAAACAACTGAATATTTGCGACTAACGCTGCTGTTAAAATAACTGGAATTACCGACGCATAGAAAAAAGCCAAAGGCCATTTAATTCCATATCCTCTTATTCTTCCGAATGATAATGGAATCTCAACTTTTAGAGACTGAGCCCAGACAACTATTAAGAAAATTGCAATTGTTGCCAGAATTGCAGCAAGCGCAGAAAGTATTTCTACAGGATATTTATTAATAATAGATTGAACTAAAACAAAAACTTTTCCGGAACATGGAGTATTGCCAAAATCAAGCAGACAATTTTTCCCCTGTTGATTTATGAATTGAAATGCGCTTGTAAATAAAGTCCAGGAAACTCCTGCTCCGATAAATAAACTGACTCCTGAGCCAAAGCCCCATTTTTCGCAAACTTCATTCATATAAAAAATAGCCAAGCCTCCTAAAATTAATTGAAAAATTACAATCCCCATTAATCCCGGCGCAGCTTCTAATCCTTTCATTGCCACATAAACAATTGATTCAAATAATATAAAAAAGAAAACTAAAATTTTTTGAATTCCCTGAAAAAATTTTCTTCCTTCAGGCGTCGTTGTATCAATATTTAATATTCCAGAACCAGCAAGCAACTGCAGAATAATAGAACCCATAACAATCGGTCCGATTCCCAACGAGATTATACTTCCAAAATCAGTAGCAAGCAAAACAGCGAGGAATTCAAATCTTTCAAGCGCATTATTAGAAAGCCCGAATAAAGGGATATTTGCTAAAATGAAAAATGCAGCAAGAATTATTAGTGTCCATTTTAATTTTATATTAAAGCCTAATTTTTTTTCTTCCGGTTTTCTAACTTCCGGAATCCAACTGAAAATTTTAGTTAAATTCATTAGATATTCAATAAAAATTAGCTTTTAAATTTAGTTATTTTTAGATTTTGTCTCTGAAATTGCTCGTCGCTTTCGCTCCTCTACTCGCGCCCTCACTCAGAAATAAAAATTGATAATTTACCCTCCGTGAAAGCGCTCGGATTTATTTGTCTTCTACATAGACGGCTTTTTATTAATCTTAGTTATTAAAATATTTTCTTACATAATAATCTTCTTAATTTCTTCATTTTTTCTTTAACATTCTTATTTTTCAGCTCAACCAAAAAGATTAAATAATCTTATTTATTATGTTTTTTATGGAAAAACAAACATTTGTAACAAGAGAAGAACTAAATGAATTTATGAGACAGCTTGAGAGTATGAAATCTACAATTGAAATTCTGCAAGATAAAGAAATGATGGGTCAGCATAAAGAGAGTGAAAAACTTTTAAAAGAGGGTGTTGAACTTGAAGAATTTAAATATTAATATATTTTATGCGTTCCTACGGCAGTTATTATAATTATTTCATTTAAATCATCAATTATGTACATTGTTCTTATATTTGAACCGAGCCAACAAGCCCATTTTCCTTCAAGTTTTCCCTTAAGAGGATGAGCCCCGCAATTTTTTCTGGGGTTTTCTTTTAGAGAATCTAATTTTTTCCTGATGTTTTCTCTTTGTTGAATATAGCTTTCTAATTTATTCATCACCTTTTTATTTGGTATTGATATCTTATACATAATAAATAAAACAGATTTTTATTTTTAAATGCATGGACTAAAAGATTATAAAGGGGTTATTGAGAAAATTGGAAAATACTTTGAGTCAATGGACAGCAAATATTATTCTGAATTAGAAGGAAAACCGGACGATATGGAAGAATTAGTTAAGTATTTGAATAATCTTAAAATTTAATTCTTATTTTTTCAGCTGAACCAAAAAGATTAAATAATCTTTTTTATTATAATTTTTATGGAAATCAAGATTAATAATTTTATTGTAGCTGATAGTAATGTTTGTGGGGGAAAACCCGTATTTAAGGGGACACGAATCATGGTTTGGCAGATTCTTGAACTTCTTGGTTCAGGAGTCAGTATTGACGAAATTCTTAAAAATTACTTTCCACAGCTTACAAAAAAAGCAATTTTATCTGTTTTGAATTATGCATCAAAAGTTATGGAAGAAGAAAAATGTGTTTCCCTTAATTAAAATTATTTCTGATGAGAATATTCCCGTAAAACTAACATAATTATTAAAAGAAAAAGGCTTTGACATAATAAAAGCCCCTTTAAAATCAACTGACAAACAAATTTCCAAAATAGCTAAAAAAGAATCAAGGATAATTTTGACTTTTGATAAACATTTTATTAATAAAAGATTGTTTAGTCTAAAAGAACATTTTGGAATTATTTTTATCCAGATACATCCTCCTTTAATTGATGTAGTTTTTCATTCTTTAATAAAATTATTTAATGTAGTCGATAATTTTGAAGAAAGATTATTTATCTTATCTGAACAAGGCTTTAAGATTAAAGGATAAATTATTTTTCTTCTTTTTCCTTTTTCTCTCCAACTTTCTTCTCAGGCAAAATTATCTTCCCGCCAGCTTTTTCAACTTTTTCTATTGCTGAGCCAGAAGAGCTTTGAGCTGTAATAATTAATTTCTTTTTAATTTCCAACTGCCCTGCCAAAATTTTGTAAGAATTTAAATTAATTTCATAAGCATCGCCTTTTCTCTTTCCAAAACTTTCTAAATTTTTATAGATTGAATCTAGATTTATCCTCTTTCTTTTATCTCTTTCTGTTTTTTTACTGGTTATTCCCTGCTTTCCAAAATAGTCATGCCCGTAAAGTTTTAAGATTAATGTTTTTTTCTGGTCTGCTCTTTTTCCTGTTCCGGCCATTCCTTTTCCTCCCCTATGACCAGAACCTTTCATTTTTTTTCTGGCGCCGGTTCCGCAAGTTCCCCTTTTTCTTCCGTGGTATCTTGATGATTTTTTTCGTTTTTTAGTTTTTATTGACATTTACAGCACCCTCTCGTTCGACCACGCTTGGGCGGACGACTGAATGATTTGAATTATTTTGTATATCATTTCAAATCATCCTCTCTATTAATTTATTAATATGTTCTTTATTATTCCCTAAAACGCCTTTTCCTATTCCAAAATGTTTCTTTGACTCAATTCCTTTTCGCGGCGGATGCAGTCTAAATGTTGGATTATTTGGTTTTCCTCTTGCTTTTTTTAATTTTTCATAAGTTTCCTGATTAATTTCTCCAAAAGCAACAAAATCGCTTACAAATTTCACCATCCCTAATTGAGAATTATTTGGATTTTCAAGAACGACGCAACTATATTTTTTCTTAATTCTAAGCCTGTCTAAAGTTTCTTTTATTTTTATATTAATCCCTACTTGACCTACAATTCTAATTATTGCAATTTGAGTTTTAATTTCTGGTTTCATTTTTAATTTGTATTTTATTTGTTTTTTTTAGAGCATCAATACAGGCTTTAACTAAATTAAAAGCCGTTTTAGTTTTTCCTGAAGTTCTGCTATAAATATCTTTAATCCCGGCAAGTTTCAAAACTTTTTTTAATTCATTTGCGACCACTAAACCGGTTCCTTGAGGAGCGGGGACTAATTTTATTCCCACACTTCCGGATTTCCCAGTAATTTTAAATGGAACGGTGTGCAACTCCTGGCAGTCACAGTCAAATGCGGAACATCCCCTTTTAATTTTGAAAATATTTAATTTAGCCTGGCGAAGTGATTTATTTCTTGCAGGAAGTGTTTCAGTTGAATTTCCGGTTCCAATACCGATATGGCCATTTTCATCTCCAACAACCGCCATTGCAGAAAATTTTAAAACATTTCCCTCCTGGGTTTTTCTTTGAGTTTGTCTCCAAGCGCGCCTTTTGCCGCCGCCAAATTTACCTTTTGCTTGTCCAATTGAAATTAAATCTGTTTTAAGAGTTAATAATGAATCTACAATTTCCGACTCAAGAATTTTTTCATCTTTATCTAAAATTTCATCTATGTTTTTTATTTTTCCATCTTTAACTTTTCTGCCTAATTTTGTTTTTGGGTCCCAGGATTCCATAGAAAATTGTTCTTTTTCCCAAGGTTTTTTAAAAGTTTTTTCTTTAATCGGAACTTCAGCTTCTTTTTTTAGTTCTTCTATTTCTTTTATTTCCTCTTCGTTTAAAACTTCTTCGGGCTTCTCAGCATATTCATCTGCTGATTTTTCTTCTCCGGAAGAAGCCCCCTTGGGGCCAATTATTTTTTTCATTTTATTTTTTGTTTACACCATTTAGGTTGTTCCATTTTAATTTTTATCCATTTTAGATTTAATTTCATCAAAAGATATTTTATTTTTTAGATGTTCCCCTTTTATTCTTGATTCATCCGGAAAATTTTCTTTTTCACATTCTATTTTAATTCCGGAATCAATTAATCCTTTAATAAAAGCGTAGACTTTTGTTTTGTGCAACACCCTCGTCATCCCAAAATCAACAATTGGCTGACCTAATTTTTTTGATAAAATTTTCTTCCCAAAAAGATAGCCTGTTAAATAAGATGCAGGAATTGACTTAATGCTTTCTTTTTCCGACCAACCATATTTTAATAATTCTTTTGAATCAATTCCAAATATTATTTTATCCTGCGCCTCTTTGCTGACAACATACTGGGCAATTAAATATCTGTTTGTTTTTCTAAAAATAATCCTCGGTAAACTGCCTTTTAATAATTCAAATCTTTTTTTATAATCTGTTTTGTATTCTTTTCTTCTGCGTTTTAAATTTTTCATTTTTTATTTAAACCCCTCATATATTTTTTAAGATCCGCCTTATTTTTAAATTCACGATTTCTTATTTTTTTTCTTATTTTTTCAAAATCTTCTTTGCTTATTTGAGAGGCTGTTCTTTCCGCATATCCTCTCAGTTTTCTTGTAATGATTACATATTCTTCTTTTCTTTTTTTAGCCATTTTTCTTATATTTCCGGCGCTTCTTCTTCCTTTTCTTTCAATTTTTTTTCTTCCTTTAATTTTTTTGAGAATTATTGCTCCGCTGGCAACTAAATCTCTAATATCTTGTTTCGTAATGGCTTCTTTAATTTCATCTTTTCTTGATTCTATAAATACAATTCTCTTTTTTCCAATGCCAAAAGTTCTTGCTATCAATTCTTTTTTATTTCTGAGGTTCATTATGAAAAACTCCTGTTTTTTATCATTATGCAAAATTTCCTGTTTTGTATCACTATGAAAAACTCCTGTTTTTTATTTTGGAAAATTTATTTTTCATTTTTATGTTTTTTTAATCTCATTTTTTGGTTTCGTGTTTAATTTCAAAAATTTTTCAGGATTCATATTATATAATTCAATTTTCATTTCTTTTGCTTTATTTGCTATTTCAATTTTTTTCTTTTTTCCAACTCCCCCAATTATTGCGATTTCATTTTCTTTTATTTTTTCTAATTCTCTTAGATTATTAATTTTTACAGGTTTTTTATCCATTAATTTATCTCTTGATTTTTTGTTTGACCTGTAACCTATACTAACTACTGCAGGATAGCCTTTTCTTTTTTCTCTCATTTTATTATCCCTTCCAGTAGGCTTTCTCCAAACTTGTTTTTTCTTTCTTCTTTTTCCAAGTTTAGAATATCTGCTCCAGGTTCTTCTTAAAAATTTGACCATTTTAAATTAATTTTCCCGATTTATTTATAATATAGATCCCATCTTGAAAAATTCTTCTGTCTTTATTCCTTACTTTTGTTATTTTTTCTAAATTTGCAGCGGTCTGTCCGGCAACCTCTTTGTTTACAGAAGTTACGGTAATTATGTCTTTATCCAATTTAACTTCTACCTTTTTTGGGAGTTCAACTTTTCTGTCAACTTTTTCACCGAGAAAATTCTTGATTATTGCTTTATTTTCTTCAAATTTTACGGTCATGGGAAAGTGGCTTGAACATATTTTTAGTTTATATTCAAATTTTTTCTTAACCCCCAGAATCATATTCTTAATATGCGCAGTAGAAGTATTAATTATTTTTTTCTCTTTTTTTGTCATCCTGTCGCAGCTAAAAATTAATTTTTTCTCTTTTTTTTCTAAATTAATTTTTCCAAGATTAAATTCTCTGGAATTTTCTCCTTCGGGGCCTTTAACAACCAATTCATTTCCTTTCATTTCTGCTTCCACTCCTTCGGGAATCTCAATTTCTTGATTCATTTTAATAAAAATATGCAATTAAGCATCCTCCTATTTTCTCATTTTCAGCTTCTTTATGCGTCATTAAACCTTTGTTTGTGGAGATAATTAAAACTCCTAAGTTTCTAGAAGGCAAATATCTTTGTTTATATTTTTCAATATCTTCTTTTGTAACAGTAAATCGCGGTTTAACTGATTTGCATTCGGATAATTCCCCAATCGTTATTTGAATAGATTTTTCATCGGGATCTATCCTATATCTTTTGATTGCGTTTTCTTGTTTCATTATTTTTAGAACTTCTATTAAAAGATTTGAAATCCTATTTATCTTTATGATTTCTTTTCCTGCTCTCTTTGCATTTTTAATCATATTCAATGCATCAGCAACAACATCATGCGACATTTTTTATTTCTCCAAATTTATTTTTTATTTTGTTTTTCATTTTAACTATATTTTTTAAAGCCGATATCTACAGCAATCTCTCTGAAACAGTGCCGGCAAAGGTTTAATCCATATGAGCTTATATGCGCTCCGTATCTTCCGCATCTCTCGCATTTTCGCACTGCGATTCCTATCTTTCTTTCTTTTGGTTTGCAATGTTTTAAAAATTTCCTTTTAATTTCTGGTTTAGTCTCTAATTGCTTTAAAATTTTTCTCCAATCACTCGCTGTCATTATGAAAAACTCCTGTTTTTTATCATTATGCAAAATTTCCCGTTTTGTATCATTATGCAAAACCTCCGGTTTTGTATCCGTAGTTTACAGGGACATTGAAAAATTTTTTATTTTCCATATTTTTATTCAAACCCCGTATGAAAATTGTCTTCCATAAATTTAATTATTTCTTCTTTTGTAATTATCTGTCTTTTTGGGATTTTTCCTCTTTTTATTTTTTTTAATTTTACTCTTTTTCCAGCTCTTTTAAACACAACTGTAACATCAAGACCCATAATCCCAATATCTCTTTGATATTCAATACCTGGAATTTCAAGATATTCTTTTATTCCAAATGAAAAATTGTTTTCACTTATCTGCTTTTTCTTCAAAATATTGTCAACAGCAGCAAGTAATTTGTTTAATAGTTCCTCTTTATTTTTCCTTATTGTAACCACCGCGCCTACTTCTAATCCTGGTCGGACATTTAAAGAAGGAATTCTTTTTCTTGATTTCATTTTAGCAGGTTTTCTTTTAGTAATAAGAATAAGAAGTTTAACGCCCTTCTCTAAATTTTCTGCAAGACCTCCAACACTTAAAACTATTTTTTCTATTCTAATCTTTCTCATTTGATTTTCTGCGGAAGATTTAGTTTTTTTACTTGTGACTTTTATGTTATCGTTTTTCATTCTATTACCATTATTTGTTTAATTAAGACATTTATTTTTTCTTTTTTGCTGTCAATTATAGCCATTTTTCTTTCTTTTTTAGAATTAATGGTTTTAAGAGAAGGGTCAGAAACACATTTGGAAACTATTTTTTCTATCTGTCCTACTTTACCGGAATGTTTTCCTGCGAAGACAATTGCATTTGCATTTTCTTTTAGTGGGAGGCATTTTTCTATTTTTTTATCTTTAAAATTTATTAGAAGAGAATCATTTACCATGCACTTAAATTTTGGGTCTATCAAAAAATTTCGGCCATCATTTAAATTTAATTGAATTTTCTTTCCGGGCAAAATTCTCTTGTTTATAATTTTCACAATTTTTTTATTTGTTTCTTCTTCTTTAATTTGTTTTAATTCAAATTTTCCAATTTCTGAAAACTCTAATCTGTAATATGTCTTTGAAGGGAGAATTGAGAGAGTATCAAAAAGAGTCATGCCTATTTTTTCATCTTTGAAAAATTTATTATTTATCAACAAATGTTTTTTTTGGATTGCTTTTTTTACTTCTTTCCTTGTTTGAGCTATTTTTAATAAGTCTCTTAAGATTATTAACAAAGGAATTCCTTTTCTTGAAAGAGAGTTTGCTACGAAAACATTTCCTTTTTTTACTATCGGCCAATTTTTTGGCATATTTTGTCTTTTCAAATGAACCATTATGAAAAACTCCTGTTTTTTATTTTGAAAAATTTATTTTTCATTTTTATTCTTTTACCCCTGCATTAGTTTGGCTTTTTCCTGAAGACGAACTTGTCAAAAAATTTCCTTTATGCCCTTCCTTAGGGGATGTTTTTTGTTCGTCTTTAAGTTCTGTTTTTTCTTTTTTAACTTTTTGAACTTCTTTTTTTTGAATCTCCGGTTTTTTTGAATCAGTTATTGCCTGTTCCTTTTTTGGTTCGATTATTTTTTTTTCCTACGATAATCTTTGAAGATTTTAGATTAACTTCAAGAATCTTTCCAACTTCTCCCTTAAACTTCCCCCTCATTATTTTAACCTTGTCTCCTTTCTTTGCTTGAAGGCTTCTCTTTTTTTGTTTTTTCCTTAAATCTTTTGATAAATTGAGATTCACAAATTTTTTCCTTATATGCAATGGAGCATTCGCTCTGTATTTTCTTTGTTTTCTTGGCTGTTTGCTTTCTTTCCATTTAGTTGAAAAATTTTGTTTCATTTTATTTTTTGTTTTTTTTATTTTTAGTTTTTTCTACCATTGCTATTTTAGTTTTCTTTTACATTGTAGCTTTTCTTTTTCTAAAAGAAAAACCCATTTTAATATACCATTGAAGCGAGTTTAGCAACCTGAGGCCACCGCTCCTGCACCTCCCTTGAAATTGGTCCTTTAATTTGAGTTCCCTTGGGATTGCCTTTGTCATCTTTAAGAATTGCCACTGCATTGTCGCTAAATGCAATTCTCTCTCCATTTAATCTCCTGAATGGTTTTTTTTGTCTTATGATTACAGCATCAAAAACTTTTCCCTTCATATCGGGAAGACCTACACGCACGCTGACTTTAACCCAATCTGCAATTTTTCCGCAAACTTGCCTCTTTTTTTTCGCTTTGCTTCTTTTGACTGCGACTAATCTAACGATTTTTGCTCCGCTATTATCAGATGCAATCAAATTTGCTCCTAAGTTTAATCCTGCTGTTGTTTTTGCTGATATTGCTTTCATTTGATTGTCCTCAAGCGAATGAATGAAAATTTCCTGTTTGCTTTCATTTTATTTTTTTACTTCCAAAAAATTTTTAATTTTTTCAATTACAATAAAGTGAATTATCTTACTTAAAGGTCTGCACTCTTGAATTTTAATTAAATCTCCTATATTAATTTCTTTTTCCATAAACTCCGGCAGTCTCGCGTGAATTTTTGTTCTTGATTTTGCATATCTTTCATATTTTCTAACATAAATCGTCCTTTCAAATTCTATCACTACTCTTTTATGGAATTTCTTTTTGACTATCCCTTCAAAAATCCTGCCCCGAGGAGATATCTTTTTCTCTAAGATTACAGCTTCAGCTATTTTTTTCTGCCCGTCTTCTTTTTCGGGATTTATTGTTTTTGATTTATTTTTTTTATTTGTCATTTTATATATATTAAATTTTATATGGTTTCTTTTTCAAATCCATGTTTTACTAAAATCTCTTTTACTTTTTTTTGATGATCTCCCTGAAGTTCAATTATATTATTTTTGCTGGTGCCTCCGCAAGCCAGCCCGTTTTTCAAAATTTTTGCAATCTTTTTAATATTAACTCCGCTATCAAATCCGGAAACAAGGGTAACAATTTTTCCATATCTCTTCTTATCTGTTGCTATAGTTATATTCTGCAAACTTTTTACCATTTGTTCGCATACACAAGCTTGCTGCGGTAACCCGCATTTTGGACATATTTCCATTATGAAAATTCTCCTGAATTTTTATCATTATGAAAATTCTCCTGAATTTTTATCATTATGAAAAACTCCTGTTTTTTATTTTGAAAAATTTATTTTTCATTTTTATTTTTTTTAATCTCCCCTTTTTTTGAAGAGATAATTGTATTTATTCTTGAAATCATTTTTTTAATTTGTCTTGCTTTCCCGCCTGTTTTTGAATAATTTGCTTTTATTAATTCAATTTTTAATTCTTTAGTTTTTTTTTCTCTTTCAATATCCGTTAATTTTTTTAGTTCTTTAAATTTCATATTTCATTTTTTTATTTAAATTGTTTTACCCTCTCTTTAAGTTTTTTTAATAACTCTTCACTTATGGTGATTTCGTCTTTCAAAATAGCATGAGGTGACAGAATAGCTACTTTTATTCCGACAGTTCCCGGTCTTGTTTCAGCTCTTGCCTGCGCTCTATCAACAACCTTTGCGCTGTCTCCTACTTTTTTTAACTGACCTTGAGCGAAACGCCAAGTTTTTGCTCTTGCGCCGGGAAGTTTTCCACTTAATCTTATTTCTGTTCCACGCGCTCCTGCCTTCATTATTCTTTCTAAAATTTTGTAAGTAATACTCTTGAATTTTATTGGTCCAAGTCTTTCCAAACTCTGAGCAATTTCATCTGTCATTATTTGCGCATCAAATTCCGGCTGAGTAATTTCAACTATTTCGATATGAGGATTTTCTAATTTAAATTGTTTTTTTAAAATATTAGTTAATTCTAAGATTTTTTCTCCGCCTCTGCCAATTAATAATCCTGGTTTGTGCGTTGAAATGATTATCTTTTCTCCAACAGGAGTATACTCTGTTTTTACTTTGCTAAGTTTGCCTTTACCGACGAATTTTTTAATGTATTCTTTTATGGCAAATTCATCTTTTTTTAATTTTACAGTTTTTCTTTCTTCCATTATGCAAAATCCTCCAGATTTTGTATCTTGAAAAATTTATTTTTCATTTTATTTTCTGTTGAAATGTATGAAAACTTTTTGTTTTCTTTCATTATTTTTTCTTCTCCTTTATTTTAATTTCACGCGCAACTATTTTGATATGTGTTCTTTTTCTTTGCCATTTTCCAAATCTGGCCCGGGGCTTAGAACCTCTATTTGCAAAAGCTTCAGTGATAATTGGTTTTTCTAATCCATTTGCTGCGGCATTTGCAGATAAACTTTTTAATAATTTTATAAAATATCCTGTTGCTTTTTCGGGATATTTTCCTGATCCGGACGCAAAACCTTTAGCTGATTTTTTATGCCCGTATCCTCCCCTCATGGGAATTGCTTTTTTATGGGAAAGAACTTGCTCTAAATCTTTAATTGCCGTTTCAATTGATTTAGTCTTAATGAATTTGCAAATATCGCTTGAATATTTAGTTGATACTGGAACATTCTTGCTATTTAAAACTGCTTTTTCTTTTTTAACTTTTTGAACTTCTTTTTTTTGAATCTCCGGTTTTTTTGAATCAGTTATTGCCTGTTCCTTTTTTGGTTCGATTATTTTTTTTTCAATTTACTTCCCTTAGTTGCCCCTATTCCTGCTTTAGCGTGCACGACTTTTGATCTGGTAAGAGAAAATTCTCCCAGCTTGTGTCCAAGCATTTCGCCGGTGATTTCTACTGGAACAAATTCTTTTCCATTATGCACCTGAATGTTTATTCCTACAAGTTCTGGCACAATAACTAAATTTCTTTTATGAGTTTTTATTTTTTTATTTTTCTTTAATTTTTCTTTTACCAAATTTACAAAACGTTCAATATCCTGAAAATTTCTAAGAACATATCTTCGCTCTTTAGAGGTCAAACATTTCGCAAATTCCCGCATATTTAATTGCTTAAGCTCTTCAAGTGTTTTCCCGCGATATGTAAATTCTTTTTTCTTGTGAATAGTCTCTATCATTTTTGTTTACCTGTCCTTCTTGGTCTTACTAAGCCAACTTTTGCTCCAGGAGGGGCATTTCTTTTTGCAATCTTGCTTTTTATTCTTTTTCCTCTTCCCGATCCAAAAGGATGATCTATTACATTCATTTTTACAGCAGATGTTCGAGGATATAATTTATTTTTAGATCTTTTAATGTGATACATTTTTCCTGCTTTTAAGATAGGTTTCTCTAATCTTCCATGGCCTGCAATAATTCCTATTACTGCTCTGCAATTTTTATGAAATTTTTTTTCTTTTTTAGAAGGCATAAGAACAAAAACATCTTCACCCACAATCTTATTTATTACTGCAGAATTTCCGCCGCTTTTTATGAATTTTCCACCATCTCCAGGTCGGGATTCAAGACAATAAATTGTGGTTTTTAAAGGCAAATTTCCAAGTTTCATGATGTTTCCGTTAGCGATTTCTTCTCCGCCAAATTTTATTTTCTGGCCTTCAACCATTTTATCAAAAGAAGGTATATAAAAAATTCCTTCAGAATACTTAATCTTTGCAATTGGCGCGGTATGCGCCAGAGAATTTAATAGTTTTAAAACCTCTCCCTCACCTTCTAATTTTTTTGGAAATTGCAATTTGTATATAAATGCTTTTTTTCTAACTCTATAAGTCATACTTCCCTTTCCACGAGCCTGTTGAATTATATTTTTACCCATTTTATAAAATTGTTAACAAATCTTCTATTGATTTAATTGTATAATAAGGATTTCCAGTTTCTTCAGTTGGAAGTTCATTAGAATATTCTCCTTTTTCAATCCAGGCAGTCTTGCATCCTAATTTATTTCCTATTTGAATTCCTCTTAAAGTTCTATCATCAACAACTAAAGTCTCTTCTGGTTTAACTTTTAATTTTCTCATGCATTTTGTATAATGTTCTGGAGTTTTATCAATCTCTGCAATAATAAAATTAAAATAATGTTTTATCCCGTTAATTTGGTTTAACCTTTCTTCAACAGAATTTGAAACCGCTTTTGAAATTACTGCTAATTTATATTTTGGCTTTAATTCCTGCAAAACATTTTCTGAATAGGGAAACAATCCTTTATTTTTTTCATATAAAGTTCCTGCCCAATCAAAAATTATTGCTTTTATTTTTTTATTTTTCATTTTATCATTAGATTACTCCAATTTTTGTTGCAACATCAATTGCAAGATTATTTTTATTTAATTTAGCATAAATTATTTTTTTATTTCCCCTAATGAATGTTCTGATTTTATCAACTTTAACCCCCAAAGATTCTTCAACTTCTTTTTTTATTTCTTCCTTGGTTTTTTCTTTATCTGTTTCAAATGTTAAAACATTTTCTGCTTCAATTTTCATGACTGCTTTTTCAGTTGAGATTATTTTTAAGTTCATTTTAATCTTTCCTCCAATTCCTTGACTGCTTGTTCGGTATAGGCCGTTAATCTTCCTAATCCGCCTCCAGCAAGATCTGTTGTATTTAATGTTTTTGCCTGCGCAACATCAAAATTATTTGCTTTTAATTTTTCATTTTTTCCTATAACTATTAATAAACCTGCATTACTTTTGTATCTTCTACCCCTCAATTTTCCTTTTCCGCTTCTAATAGTTTTTTTCTTAACAGCAATTAAAAATAAATTATCGCCAAGTATTTTTTTTAAAGATTCTAAAAATTGTTTTGTCTTTAATTCAAGTATTTCAGATTCAACAACGAATGGAACTTCTTTGCTAAGATTTTCAATTCTTTCATATTTTTTTTCAATAAATTTTTTATTTGCAGTCGCGCTTAATGCGGATTCAAGGGCGATTTTATATTCTTTTTTATTTATTTTTAATTTTTTTAAAAAATGCAGGATTTTTGGAGGATGTGTACGCATTCCTCCTCTGGCTTGAGGAACTTCGGCAGCCGCCCAATTAAATCGTGTTCCTTTTTGTGAAAACATTTTTCTTGGAACTCTTGATTGTCCCCTTCCATAACCGCTTCTCCAGGAATGTCTTTTATGAACTATTTTCCCTTTAGCAGCGTGCTGTTTCCCTGCAACTGGCGACGGAGAATAGGGCTGCTGCCTTTTTTTTGCTTCCAACACTTTAGAAACGATGTCTTCCCTGATTTCGCTTTCAAAAACTTTTGGCAATTCAATAGTTTTTTTTGCCTGTCCATTAATATCTAAAACTTGGGTTTTCATTTTAATTTAAATTTCGTTTTTCATCTTAATTTAATAAATTCATAATTCTTTTTTAATTGCATTTTGCTTCCTCTAAGAGGAGCAGTGATTAATAGCTGTCTTTTTGCAGGTCCCTGAACACTTCCAGCGAGGACAATATAGTCTGTTTTAATATCTCCGTAATTTTTTATGTTTTTTAATTTTTCATCGCCGCCCTTTGGGGTTTTTCCCAAGCTTATTATTTTTTGATTATAATGAACTCTTGTAAACATTCCCATTTGCCCAGCCATAGGAACTCTAAAAGTAACTCTTGGAGGATGCCACGGACCAATTGAACCAACTTTTCTCTGCCCTTTTTCAGTTTTATGGAATCTTAATTTTACTCCAAATCTTTTTACCGGTCCTGAAAATCCTTTTCCTTTTGTCAGCCCCCTTAAATCAGCAATCTGCCATCCATTAAAAACATCAAATATAGAAATTTCTTTATTTAGATTCTCTTTGACAAATGAAAACTTTTCATCAAAATTCCCGGCAAGACCAATTTCTGCTAAATCCGGTCTTTTTTTCAAATTGATTTTTTTTGGCTGTGAGTGCACTATAATAGAAATATCGTCATAATTTTCAGTTTTAATATCATTGATTTTTTCAGGGGTTTTTTTTGGAAGTTTAATCACTCTTTTCAAATCTTTATCAAATTGTCCGGCAAGAATTTCTTTGGCAACTTGGTGGTTTTTATAAAACCTGACTGAAAAAATCTTAAGAGGCGGGCATTCAAGAATTGTGGCAGGAAGAATCATCTGTTTGTCTTTAACCATTGAATTTGGAGTTTTATCTTTAACAAAAGCAGAAGCCATTCCGGCTTTGTAAGCGATAAAACCTTTCAAATTTTTTGCAGAACCAGATGGGATTGCAGACCAGTTGACACTAGGTAAAAACTTTTTAGCCCTTTTTCTCGGCCAAAATTGCAAACTTCCTTTTCTCGGTGATTTTGGTGCTGCCATTTGTTATACTAAGTGTAGTTATTGCGGATAACATTTTATTAACCCTGGAATAAGATATTTAGAAAAAATTGATTTATAAAGTATTCGGTGAAAAAATGGTTTGTTAAGTAAGCAGGAACCGTTTAAAATAAGAAGGTTGATTTAATTACGCGCTAAAATTCTTTTCAACTTTGGTTTTTTCGCCGTCAATTTCTGCCTCTCTAATAATCTTTCCAACTCTCTTTGATTCTTCGCGGATTTTTGCAAAATCTTTTGAATTTTTTAATTCTTCCGGAATTTCAATTTTTTCAATTAAAAAAAGATGTTTAATCAGAGCATTGTTAAAATCAGGTTTTTCAAACACAAAACTTTTTCCTATTTCAGAGTCAGAAGTTTTCAGAGAGCAAAAATCAACTTTAATTTCTTCATTCTCTTTTCCGGGTTTTCCTGATTTTGGAGATTTTGGTTTTATTTTTAAAACATCCTCGCCAACTGAAAAGCTTAAGGCAAAAAAAGTTTTTGGGAATTTTTCCAATAATTCAAGAATTTCTTTTCCGGACATTTCACTTTCAATTAAATATCTTTTAACACCATGAAATTGCTTGATTTCCTTAAATTTAATTTCATTTTTTAAATCAGATGTAGAAATAATTGCACCCGTAACCAGTGTTTTTCTCTCGCCTAATTTTTTAGCTATTGCTTTTACGAGTTCATTGGCAAATTCTGCAGAAGTTTTTATTTTGTATCCCGATTTAGATTTTTTTGCTTCAACCAAAGCTCTGTTTCTAAATTCCCCCTTACTGAATTTTTGAAATTGCAGGTGAATAGAATTATCTATTTGATTATCAAATATTTTTTTTATGAAATTCATATTACCTGTCGAATAAATTAGTTTATAAATTTTACTTGTAAGAATAATTGAATATCTTTTCCTAACAAATCCAAAAAAGATTACCTTTATAAATTTGTATGCTCTTTAAATAATCGGGGAAAAAAGAATGGAAAAAGAATATTTTAAAAATTTTACTTCTACCGGGATAATCTTAATTTTATTAGTGCTTTCTTTCTTTTTGCTAAAGCCAATTCTTTTATCTGTTATAATGGGGATTATTCTTGGGTATCTTTTTTACCCGCTTTACAAAAGAACTAAAAATCTTATAAAATCGGAATATATTTCGGCTCTTTTAATGTGTCTTATTCTCACAGCGATAATCTTTCTTCCAATGTGGTTTTTAACACCGATTTTAATTAAACAATCTCTTAATTTTTATGCATCTTCGCAACAAATTGATTTTGTAACCCCCCTTAAACAAATTTTTCCAAATGTATTTGCTTCTGAACAATTTTCCCAAGAAGTAGGCTCTGCAGTTTATTCTTTTGTAGTAAAGATTTCTAATTCACTTACGAATATCTTCTCAAAATTAATCAGCGATTTCCCAATTTTGCTATTGCAGTTTTTTATTGTATTTTTTGTGTTTTTTATTGTATTGAAAGACCAGGAAAAATTTGTTGAATATCTCAGAAGCCTCCTGCCTTTCTCAAAAGATGTTGAAAATAAATTATTTAAATCTTCAAGAGAAATTACCACTTCAATATTTTATGGACAGATATTTTTAGGAATAATAATGGGACTTCTTGTAGGCATTAGTTTTTATATTTTTAATATTCCTAATGCATTTATTTTAACTATTCTGGCAGCTATTGCAGGAGTTCTTCCGATTATTGGAACATCAATCGTTTGGATTCCGGTGGTCATTTATCTTTTTGTAACTGGAAGCACTTATCCTGCAATTGGCGTGATTTTATTTGGAATTTTGTCTTCAAGTCTTGAGAATTTCATTAAGCCGGTAATCCTCTCCAGATGGATAAACTTGCATCCAGTAATAATCATGGTTGGGATGGTCGGAGGAACATTTCTTTTTGGAATTCTTGGAATAATTTTGGGTCCTTTAATCCTTGCGTATCTTTTGATAGTTTTAGAAATGTATAGAGACAAAAAAACTCCCGGAGTTTTTATAACTCCTCCACAGCATATTCAACAACTAAGTTAGCAGTCTTGAAAAAGTTAAACCAATTAATAGTCAAAAATTCGCACCTTGAAAATTTTGGCGAATTTTAGCACTCCGTTTAATATTTGTCGCCCTTCAGGGATTTTTTTGAAACAAGAAATTTTAAAAACAATCTATCACTGACAATTGCATAAATCGCAATTTTTTGAAATATTTTTATCTTGTTTTTTGTGCAACTCGCATAAACTCTTAGTTCCCCTCAAATTCAGGCAAAGTTTAAAAAAATATTCTTTTGAATGCTTTTTATCTAAAATAATTTTTTTTGCAGATTTTCTAATCTTTTCAATTTCCTCTTTTGAGAATTTTAAATTTTGAGCCCGCTTGGATTTTTGATATTGTGAAATAGCGCTTTCAGTTACACCTAAAATTTCAGAAATTTTTTTTTGGCTTAATTTAAAATCTGAGATGAAGATTTTTGTCAGCTCTCTCCTAATTGCAGGAATGAGATACCAAACTTCAAGTTCTTGAGGCATAAGTTCCATTTAATTTTAAATAAAAAAGAGTATTTAATAATTTCTAATAGCAAAAATCTTAAATACCTAAAATCTTAACAATAGTTAAGATGACTGACTTAAATATTATTCAAGAGAAAAAAATAGAAATAAACAGGAATGAAAAACAGAAAGTTTTTCAACAAACTCGCCCAAGCGTGGTCGAGTTAAACAGGGAAAACTACGACCATTATAATCCTGAAAACCTTATTTTTAAAGCAGAACCAGGCATAACAGAAAAATTAGTAAGGCAAATTTCTAAAGATAAAAATGAGCCGGAATGGATGCTTGAAAAAAGACTTTTAGGTTTGAGAATATTTAATGAAAAACCCCTGCCAAATTTTGGGCCAAATCTTTCAGAACTTGACCTCTCAAAAATAATTTATTACCTGAAACCAAATGCTCAAAAAAATTCCAGATCTTGGAAAGAGGTTCCGAAAGAAATTAGGAATACTTATGAAAAACTTGGGATTCCTCAGGCAGAAATAAATGCATTGGGCGGGGTCGGGGCGCAATATGAAAGTGAAATAGTATATCATAATCTAAAAAAAGATTTGGAAAAAAAAGGCGTTGTTTTTTTAGATATGGATGAAGCTGTTAAAAAATATCCGGAACTTGTAAAAAAATATTTTATGACTAACTGCGTTCCAATAAACTTGCACAAATTTTCTGCTCTGCATGCTGCCGTCTGGAGCGGCGGAACATTTATTTATATTCCTAAAAATGTAAAAGTGAATATTCCGTTGCAAGCGTATTTTAGGATGAACGCAAAAAAAGGAGGACAATTTGAACATACTTTAATTATCGTCGATGAAAACGCTGAAATACATTATATTGAAGGTTGTTCAAGCCCAGTATATTCAGAAAATTCTTTGCATGCCGGGTGTGTTGAAATTCATGTTTTAAAAAATGCCAGAGCAAAATATACCAGCATTGAAAATTGGTCAAAAAATGTTTATAATTTAAATACAAAACGCGCAATTGTTCACGAAAATGCGATTATGGAATGGATTAATGGAAATCTTGGTTCAAAAATTACGATGCTTTATCCGTGCAGTGTCTTAATTGGAAAAAATGCAAAAACAGATTATATCGGAATTGCTTATGCTGGAAAAGACCAATATCAAGACACGGGGTGCAAAGTTTATCATTTAGCTGAAAATACAAGCTCTTCAATTTTAAGCAAAGGCATCAGCATGTCTGGAGGAATAAGTTCTTACAGGGGATTGGTTCAAATAAAAAAAGGGGCAATAAATTCAAAATCTAATGTCCGATGCGACGGATTAATGCTCGACAATTTTTCAAAAGCGTTGACTTTTCCAGCAATGGATGTTCATGAAAATGATGTTAAGGTCGCGCATGAAGCAGCTGTTGGAAATATCGAAGAGAGCCAATTATTTTATTTAATGTCGAGGGGATTAAGCGAAGATGAAGCAATTAAACTCATTGTCGCCGGATTCATAGAACCTTTAATAAAAGCTCTTCCATTAGAATATGCAGTTGAATTAAACAGGTTAATTGAATTAGAAATAGAGAATTCTGTTTGTTGAAAATGAACTCATTTAAAAAAGATTTTCCAATATTTAAGAATAATCCAAAATTAGTTTATTTAGACAGCGCCTCAACATCCCAAAAACCAAAACAGGTTATAAAAGCAATTTCAGATTTTTATGAAAAAGAAAATGCAAACATCCATAGAGGAATTTATGCCTTAAGTGAAAATGCAACCAAAAAATACATTTTGGCTAGGGAAACTATTGCAAAATTTATTAACGCCGAAACAAATGAAATTATTTTTACAAAAAATACAACTGAATCAATTAATCTTTTATCTAATGTTTTAAAAGAAATTTTGCCAAAAGGAAAAAATGAAATAGTTTTAACAGAAATGGAGCATCATTCTAATCTTGTCACTTGGCAGGAATTTGCAAAAAAATATCATTTTAAATTAAAATTTATCCCAATTACTAAAAACTATGAATTAGATTATGAAAAGGCAAAAAAAATTATTAATGACAAAACGGCGATTCTTGGGGTTGCCCATATTTCAAATGTTTTTGGAACAATAAACAACATTGAATTTTTAGTATCTCTTGCAAAAGAAAAAAAAGCAATAACAATAATTGATGCTGCTCAAAGTGTCCAGCATCTTAAAATAAATGTTAAAAAAATTGGCTGTGATTTTTTGGCTTTTTCTGGCCATAAAATGTTTGGCCCTCTTGGAATTGGCGTTCTTTATGGAAAAAAAGAACTTTTAGAAAAACTTCCCCCTTTTCAATTTGGGGGCGGAATGATAAATTCAGTAATTTATGAAGATGCAACTTTTCTTGATATTCCGGAAAAATTTGAAGCCGGAACACAAAATATTGCAGGAGCAATAAGTCTTGCAGAGGCTATAAAGTATATAGAAAAAATAAAAATAGAAAAGATTGAAAGGTATGAAAAAGAACTTTTAGATTATACTTTAAAAAAATTAAAATCAATTGATGGGATTGAACTTTATCTGCCTAAAAAACAAAGTTCAATTATATCATTTAATCTTTTCGGAATTCATCAGCATGATGTTGCACAAATTTTAAGCGACAATAAAATATGCATTCGCGCAGGGCATCACTGCTGCATGCCTTTAATGAAAAAACTTAAAACTCAGGGAACTTGCAGAATAAGTTTTTCTATTTATAACACTAAAGAAGATGTAGATAAATTAATTGAGGGGTTAAAAAAAGTTAAGGAGGTTTTTAGAGAATGAATATAGGGAAAATTGGAAAATTGAAAATAAAAGATTTACTTATCGAACTATTTGTCACACCGAAGACAAAAGAATTTCTGTATCAGAAAGGTTTTTCTAAAAAAGAACTTAACGATTATTTAATTAAAGAAAAAAGGCTAAAATTATTTGTTGAAGGGCTAAAATTTTCCAGTAAAAAAGGCAAGATAATTATATACGGAGCAACAGAGGGAGTACCCACAGAAAACCCTGAAAGAATAGAAGAGAAAATTTATGGGAAGGGAATTTATTCAACAACTACGATTTATAAAAACCCCTTTCAAAATGCAGTTATCTTTTTTAAAATTATGGGGGCAAAATTTAGATGACATTAGAAATTTACAAAGAACATATTCTTGATTTGTATAAAAATCCGCATAATAAAGGAAATTTAAAAAATCCAACTTATGAATTTTCAAAAAATAATCCTATTTGCGGGGATGAAATCAAAATTCAAATTCTTGCAAAAAATAATAAAATAGCAGATATCAAATTCTGCGGACAGGGATGCGTGATATCTCAAGCCTCTGCTTCTTTATTAACAGATAAAATAAAAAATCTCTCAATAAATAAAATTAAAAAATTAAATAAAGAACATATCTTAGAAATGTTAAAAATTCCTATTTCATATACAAGAATTAAATGTGCTTTGCTGCCATTGGAAGCTGTGAGAGGGGCTTTGGAAAATGTTAGAAATTAAAAATCTCCATGTTGAAATTGAGGGAAAAGAAATTATCAAAGGAATTAATTTAAAATTTGAAAAAGGAAAGATTTATGCTTTAATGGGTCCAAATGGTTCTGGAAAATCAACTCTTGCGAATGTAATAATGGGAAATCCAGAATACAAGATAACAAAGGGAAAAATTTTTTTAAATGGAAAAGATATCACAAATTTAAATCCAGATCAAAAAGCAAAAAATGGAATTTTCTTAAGTTTTCAAAATCCAAGTGAAATTGAAGGGGTTACAATTTCAAATTTTTTAAGAATGGCTTTAAATAATTCGAAAAATAAAAAAATTTCTGTCCCGGATTTTCACAAATTATTGAAAGAAAAATTAAAACTTTTAAAAATGCCTGAAAATTTTTCTGAAAGATATTTAAATCAAGGTTTTTCAGGAGGAGAAAAAAAGAAATCTGAAATCTTGCAATTAAATATCTTAAATCCAAAAGTTGCAATTTTAGATGAAACAGATTCCGGGCTTGACATTGATGCCTTAAAAGTAATTGCTTCAGGAGTAAAAAATTTAATGAATAAAGAAAAAATAATCGTTATTATCACTCATTATAAAAGGATTTTAAAATATCTCAAACCGGATAAACTTTCTGTTATGGTGGATGGAAAAATAGTTCTTGAGGGAGGGCATAAATTAGTTGACCAGTTAGAAAAAAAAGGATATGGGTGGATTGAAAAAAATTAAAATGTTAAAATTCTCAAAATTTTTAAACATAATAATTCTATTATAAAAGTTTTTATATTCCATCAAATTAATTTTATCATGCGGAATTGCCGGAGTGGTCAAACGGGCGAGATTAAGGCTCTCGTGGCTTAGTGCCTGCAAAGGTTCGAACCCTTTATTCCGCATTTTCTTTTTCATAACATTTAAAAAAGTTTAAGATTATCCAAATTAAGACTTTGCGTGAGTGGTCTAATGGTATGATTTCTCGCTTCCAACGAGACGACCCGGGTTCGATTCCCGGCTCGCGCATAAAATAAGAAATCTTTATAAATGATTAATTGCTCAAAATTTTACCTGCGAGTATTTAGCGTTAGCGGGAAGATAATTTCTTCTTGTTAATTAAAAATGGGTTTTTCTTTTAGAAAAAGAAAAGCTACAATATAAAAGAAAACTAAAAATCAAAAAAATGGCAAAATCAAAAACACTAATTGAAAAACAAATGCAAAAAAAGAATAATCCGGAATTAATTAAAACACTCTTCTCTGCAAAGAAAAAAGACAAGTGGTTGGAGATTGCGGGAATTATTTCGGGGCCTAGAAGAAAAAGAATTAATTTAAACCTTGATGAAATAAATAATCAGACAAAAGAAAAAGAGAAAGTTATTGTTCCCGGAAAGGTTTTATCACAGGGAGAAATTAATAAAAAAATAAAAGTTATTGCATTAAGTTTTTCTGAAAAAGCAAAAGAAAAATTATCAAAATCCGGATGTGAATTTTCAAGCATCTTAACTGAAATTAAATTAAATCCTTCTGCAGAAGGAATCAGGATTTTAAGATGAAAATCATTGATGGCTCCGGGATAGTTTTGGGAAGATTGGCGAGTTATGCTGCTAAAGAATCTCTAAAAGGCGAAGAAGTTGCAGTCGTAAATTGTTCTGAGATAATCATCACGGGAAACAGAAAAAAAATTGAAGAAGAATTTCGAGAAAAAAGATTAAGGGTTGGGACCCTTCAAAAAGGCCCAAAACATTCCCGCAAAACTGAAAAAGTTGTAAAAAGGACTATCCGAGGCATGTTGCCTAATTATCGGTGGGGCAGAGGGCGTGAAGCTTGGAAAAAAATTAGATGTTATGATAAAATCCCAAAAGAATTAGATGGGAAAAAATTTATTGAATTAGAAAAAGAAAACAAAATAAAAACAAATAAAATAGGGGAACTTACAAAATGATTCAAAAGACAAAGGGTAACTTGAAGGTTACAAGCAAGATAGTTACCTCGGGAAAAAGAAAAACTGCTATTGCAAGAGCTGTTTTAACAGAAGGTTCCGGGAAAGTTAGCCTGAATAAGAAAAATTATAAAAATTTACAAATGTTTGATAGATTAAAAATAGATGAGCCGTTAAAAATTGCCGAGAGATTATTAGGTGAAGATAAAATAAAGTTTAATGCTGAGATAACCATTAGAGGGGGCGGGGAAAAATCTCAAGTTGAAGCTGCAAGACTTGCTTTAGCGCGTGCGATTATTCAATTTACCAAATCCAAGGAATTAAAAGAAGTTTATTCAAAATATGACAGAAATTTACTTGTTGCAGATGTAAGACAAAAAGAAGCAAACAAACCAGGAGATTCAAAAGCAAGAGCAAAAAGGCAAACAAGTTATAGATAGATAGATAGAATTTTTATGTAGTAATTTTGAAAAGGTAACAAGCAAAAGATTTAAATACTCTTTATACTTGCAAGAATTATGAAAAATTTGTTATATGCTTTAGGAATTGCAGGGTTGGGTTTAGTTCCGATAAACTCATATTCTCAAGAAACTTCTGGATATGTCAAAGAAGAGATAATTGAAAAAAATTTTAGAAAATTAGATGAAGGAGCTAAAAATTTAGCACTAACACTTGTTTATACAAATCCGACTTCTATAAAATTTGATTCACTTGACCAAAAAACAAAAAATAGATTATGGAATATTTTAGCAAATCAATATGAATTTGAAAAAGAACAAGATGAAAATAAATTAAAAGAATTTGAAACAACTAAAAATAAATATTCTGAACTTCAAAAATCAAATGAAAATTTAGTTTCTAATAATAAAAAATGCGAATTAGAAAATAAAGACTTAAAAGAGAAATATGAACCTGTAAGTGAAAAAAGGAAATGAAAACTCTTTTTAATAAAATAATTTTAATTACTTTCTCAATCTCTCCAATTTATCCTGAACTTTATTAAATAAAATTGATGAAATAATCGGCTTGTGATTTCCGTTGTGAATCTGGCCATTGAATTTTATTTTTCCGATATATGCAAAATTTTTAAGAATCTTTTTTAATCCATTTACAGAAAAATTTCTTTTTTTTGCGAGTTTTGCCAAACCGATGTCTTCCTGTAAAAATTCTTCAAAAATCTCTTCAACTTCTCTGAAATTTAGCGCGGGAATTAGTTTTTTGTTTTCCCATTTATAACCAAATGGCGTTCTAGACATATGATTTCCCTGAGAAGCTTTTTTGATCATCCCAAGTTTCTGCTGTTCTCCTCTTTCAAGTTTAATTTCTTTTTTGCAGTGCGGACAAATCATTTCCACAAATTCCCCCATTTCTCGTCGGAAAATAATTGTTTATTGCTCTTAAATAAAATTGTATTCATTCCTAACTTTTTTGCCGGCAAAATATTCCACTTCTGATTATCAATAAATAAAATTTCCTTAGGAGAAACCTTTAATTTTTTAACAGCCAATTGATAAATTTTTTGATTTGGTTTTCTAACTCCGACATCGCATGAGACTATGGTTTCATCAAAATTTTTATAAATTTTTTCAGGCATTAGCGCTTCTTTAGATAAAAACCATTGGTCAGATAAAACTGCGATCTTATATCCTTGTTTTTTTAATTTAAACAATTTATTGAAAAGCTCTTTATTTTGTTTGAAATTTTTTTTATATGAATCTATATAGAATTTTTTTAATTTTTTTGAATCAATTCCAAAATTTCTTGAGAGTGTTTCAATAACTTTTTGCTTAGAGATCTTTCCAGTAATTGCAGAAACATAATTAGTGTCAATTGAATCAAGATACTGGTCAATAGAAATTTTTAGTTTTTTAGCCATGTTCAAATGAACTCCGGACGGAATAAATTTTCCTTTTTTCCAATTAGAACTTTCGCCTAAAGCAAGAACTCCGCCGACATCAATCAGAATTGCCTTAATTGATTGTTTTTTCATATAAAAAATTATGAATGCTGTTTTAAATATTTATTCAATTTTTTGATGCAAACTAAATTTAAGGGAATGTTCAAATGAAATTAATTTTAAATAGCATGATAACTACCTTTATTTATGTCTAAAAGGAAATTAAAAAAACAAAAAAAAGGCAACTCTCTAAAATATATTAGGCAATTTTTATGGTTCTTAATTAAAATTCCTTATTTTATTTTGAAGGGATTTTATCTTTCAATTAAATGGATTTATAAAAAAATTAAAAAAACTTCTGAGAAAATAAAGGAAAAAAAATTAAATAATCAAATTAAAAAAAAGAGAGAACAGATTAATCCGGTTTACAAAGAATTTAAAATAATAAGAGAAGATAAGGGAGATTACTCCCGCTGGGAAAAAAATACGTATGATTCAGACAGTAAAATCGGAATAATTCTCGGCGCAAGAGGATCCGGAAAAAGCGCTTTTGGAATAAAATTTTTAGAGAATTTTAGAGCTAAAAAAAATAAAAAATGTTTTGCGATGGGTTTTAAAGAATCTGAAATGCCTTCCTGGATAAAGGTTGTAAAAGAGATTGAAGAAATAGAAAATGATTCTTTTGTGTTAATCGATGAAGGGGGAATTTTATTCAGCTCAAGAAATGCAATGAGTAATGCAAATAAATTATTAAGCGGGCTGATTTTAATCTCAAGGCATAAAAATTTAAATATATTGTTCATCTCTCAAAATTCTTCAAATTTAGATGTTAATATTTTAAGACAAGCTGATTTTTTAGTGTTGAAGCCGAGCTCGCTTTTACAGAAAGATTTTGAAAGAAAAATAATCCAAAAATTATATGAAAAAACAGAAGATGATTTTGAAAAGTTTAAAGAAAATAAAGGCATAACTTATATTTATTCTTCCAATTTTACGGGGTTTGTTTCAAATCTTTTGCCAAGCTTCTGGGGGGCAGAGATAAGCAAATCTTTTAAGTAATTATTTTTTCTTCATCAACTCTCTCTGATTTAAAATCATTAAAATAACTGCGCCAATTATAAACATCCAATTAACTAAAAAAGTCAAAACTAAAAATCCTAATGCAATAATTGAAAAAATTGTAACTTTGATGTTCATTTTAATAGGGTGGCTAATTTATTTTTTTCTTTATTTTATGAATTATATAACTTATCTATTGGTGAGGGGATTTTTTTTAATTCTTCTGTTGAAACATGGGAATAAATCTGTGTTGTGCTGAGATCTGAATGACCGAGAAGCAATTGTATTTTTCTAATGTCTACGCCGTCTTCTAATAAATGTGTTGCAAAGGAATGTCTTAAGGTATGCGTATGAACCGGCTTTTCTATCCCTGCCCTTTTTGCTGCAATTCTGACTATTTTTTGAATGTTTCGGTCACTTAATTTCCCTTTTGGTCCTGAAAATAGATACTCTTGGTTTTTCTGCTTTTGCTTTTCGTATTGTTTTTTTAATTCTTCCAACAAAAAAGAAGGGATATTAAAAAGTCTGTCCTTTTTTCCTTTTGCCTGTCTTACATACCCTATTTTTTCATTAAAATCTAAATCACGAACTTTCAGGTTTATTATCTCAGAAACACGAAACCCGCAGGAGTATATGAAACTAACCATTAATTTGCTCTTTTTGTTTTGAAAGGATTCCATAAACTTTTTAATTTCTCCTTTTGTCAGAACTAATGCGATTCTATTTTCTTTTTTAGGCCTTTTTATTCCGGCTGTTGGGTCTTTGTTTAAAATAGATAAATAAGCGTATCTTATTGCTGCAAGAAACAAAATAACTGAACTTGACTCTCTTTCTGAAATCTTTTCGGCCAGGATTTTTTTAATATCTTCATTGGTGATTTCTTCAGGAGATTTTTTACAAAAATCTAAAAGTTCAATATTCGCCCTAAGATAATTCCTAATGGTATATTTAGAGTTCTTGGAAATTTTTAATTCAATCTTTATCTTCTCAATAAATTCATCTTTTTTCACATAAAAGGTTGTACGAACTTATTTATAAATTTGACCTGTAATTTAATGGTTGTGACAAGATATATTGTACGAAGTATTTATGTGTAAAAAAAGTATTTGAGAAATAATGAGGGGTTTTTGCACTTAGGTTAGCTTAGTTAATCTTAGAGGTCATATTTAGTTCGCCTAAAATGACCATTATACTTTGTTACGTGTAATTCTACCCTCCGAATAGTTTGCCGGTAATGACCAAAGGAGTATATGTATATTCTTCACTAGATGTGTGTGTCTCTTTCTTTGTAAATATCTTTTGACTAAAATCTCCTTCAATATCCCTTAAGTGTTTTATTAAATTATATTTAGTTTGTCTAAACTGCCCATTATTATATTCTGTTACGTGTAATTTATCGTCTAAAATAAAATCCACACGATAAAGAAGATTTTCTGAGTTTTTACGCGCGACAAATGTTTTATTTTTAACTCCGCCATCTAAAAAATAATTTACTAACCTTTTTACCATTATTCAGTAAAATTCCTTTTCTTTTTAAGCATTTATATTCTTTTTAGCAGACTTTTTTAATTTGTTTTAAAAAATTTTGCACTTAGGTTAGCTTAGTTATTTTAAAATTCTTGAACTTATTAAAATTATTAAAACTCCAATAAATGTAACCACTATCGCAATTGCAAGGGTGGAAGTTATCGGGTTTAATTCTAAAAATCTTGATAAAGCATCCCCCGTTAATTTAATTACAAAATCTTTCCAGACAAATGCAATAATAAACCCTATGGCGGCGGCTAAAGCTAATCTAATTTGCCTCCTAAATTCTTTTCTAAAACTAACCATCTTTATGAAAAACTTCCTGTTTTTTATCGCTATGCAAAATTTCCTGTTTTGTATCTATGAAAATTTTTAATTAATGAATTGATTTGCCTTTTTATATATTTTCCCGGTAAATTTTTTTACATAATCTAATTTTTCCGGCAGTTTTGCACTTAGGTTAGCTTAGTTATTTTAATTAAAAATTAATAATTTTAATAAGTTTTAAATTAACTCGGTCTTTATTTAATACGAACACCAATCGCCAAAAATAAATACTTTTTTAAACAGGTATTTATCGTTGGTAAAAACAAAAAACAGCGCTCTGTTTAAACAGCTGTTTAGCTGTTTGTGGATGTTTTAAACAGCTGTTTGTTGGTGTTTTTCACTAAAAACACTGATTTTTTATTGATTTTAAGAAAAGAATTTAATAAAGAAATCTCTCAGATTATTTTAAAAATCAAAAGAGCCAGCAACGAAAAACAAAACCTTTTTAAAGGCAATTAATTAAATGTTAATATGTTTGGCTGGTTTTTTAGAAAAAAAGAGGTTGAGCAGCTCAAGGAAGAAACAAAAAAAGGATTTGACGCTGTTAAAAAAGATATTTTTTCTGTTGGAGAATGGATAAAACATCTTCATTCTAAAGAAAATAGGCAAGATGGAGAAATTAAAGAATTAAAAGAGCTTTTGTCGTCGGTTAATGATGAACTTGAAAATCTAAAAAATGTGCTTTCTATAATCACTGAATTGAAACCAAAATCAAATTTTAAAACACCCAAACAGCTGTTGAATAAACAAACAGCTGTTTATGCTGTTCAAACAGCTGTTCAAACAGCTGTTCAAACACTGAATTTAGACGATTTTTCAATAACTGAAAGAGCAATAATTTGGGTTTTATTAAATTCAGAAATGAAGTTAAGTTATGATGATATCTCTGCTATTTTGGGATTCCTGAAAAAATGCGCGAAAAATTGCTAAAAAAGACAAAAGTGAGGGTTAAAAAAGAGGAAAATTGATGAAATTACCTAAAAATCTCAATAAAAAACACCTTAAAACCCAAAAAGTGAGAGTTAGAAAAACCTAAAAAAATAAGAAAAAATATATTTAAAGGCTAAAAATGGGTTAAATGAATAAATAAACGGTTTTATAAATTGAAATTACTACTTGGGAAGGCAAAAGAGAGAGTTAAAAATAGTTATTCGGTGAGCCACTTATTTAGATAAATCTCCATTTATCCTGAAATCAAAAGAATTAAAGTAATTCAGTTGTGAGAGTTAGTTATACACGACATATTAATCCAGTTCTTCCGACGGGAAATAACCCGGCAGTTAATTGTCCACTACATCTCAAAAATTTCCTTTTAAATCTCCCTTAGAGTAATTATTGTAGATAAGGAGGCAATTTGTTTAATAGATTGAGCAATATTTAGCCTTATATTCTTATTATTTAACTTTGTTTTATCTATTGGAATCCCTTTATTTATCAGCCTTGCGACGTAATCCCGTATAGAACTCTCTGTAAGTTTTAATTTTTCAGCGAGGATCTTATAATCAGAATAACCAATTTCCTCATCAAATTGGTAAATTGTTAAAAAAACCAGCCATTCTTGTTCTGTGAGTTTTTTAAATTTCTTATAAATTTCCTTTTTTAAATCACCAAGAGATTTAATCATTTCAGCCGCGTTTTCTATACTATTTTCTACCTGCCTGTCTGCTGGGAAGTTATCTTCTATGTTATTTCTTGATTGTCTGTCTGTCTGTTGGTCTGTCTGTCTGTCTGCTGGAACCCCTCCATTTCCTGTGGAAATATTCAAATTTTGTGTGTTTAAAGGTTTAAAAAGAACAGTATCTGTTGGAAAATTTTCTTGATCTACTGGATTTATTTGCATATGTGTCTGATTTATTTGATTAAACATTTCCTGTATATTCTCGCAAATTTGATTCATTACCTCCCTGTTTTCTTTTAATTCATTTTTTAAATCATTTAATTCATTTTTCAAAGAATCCATATCTTGTTTTACTTTATTAAAGGCTTCTTTAATTTTGTTTCCTTCAAATTTTGTCAAAAAGTTTCCTTTATGCAAAATTTCCTGTTTTGTGTCGTTATGCCCTTCCTTAGGGTACTCTTGGGGATATTTCTGAGAATATGTTTTTTTTTCCTCTTTAACTCGACCACGCTTGGGTGAGTTTGTCAAAAAACTTCTTGTTTTTTGTTCCTCTTTTACATAGTCCATTAAAAATTCAAATTTTTTTAATATAAAAACTTTAGGGTAGTTTATTATGCTAATTAAAATTTGATTGATGAGGTTAATTTAAGAAATGAATCATAAATTTAATTATAATTTGTTTAAGAAAATTAGCTCAATAGAAAAATCATAAATTTAATTATAATTTGTTTGATTCATTTGATAAATATTATATGCTTCGTCACTTAACTGCCACCTTTTTCTTTTTAAATAAAGTATTCCTTTTGAATTTTTTCCAATTTCCACCACTAATCCTTTTTTCTTTAAATTAATTAAAAGTTGTTTTATAAATTCTTCATCTCTTGCGAGCTCCCGGGCAATTTGGACCGTAAACACTGCTCTGGGATTAATAGAGTAAAGATGCGCTAATATCTGTTCTGAAATTTTTTCTTTGTTCTTGGCGGATATTTCCATAAAGAGCATAAGAACTTTGTTTTTTTAAGTTTTTAGTTTATTTTATGTTCTGTTTTATTTATTATAAACTATAAACAGCTTTACTAATTATTAATTTTAAAAGAGTAACAAAATCCTAACATTTATAAACTATGTTTTTCTATAAATATTATGAAAGCAATAGTTGGAAAATCATATTTAACTGAAATTCCTCACGAAGAAGGAAAACTTAGCTTTCAGCATCCTGCATTTAAGGGAACTTATGGAAATGTTGCAGAGCAAATTGATAAAGCTGGTTTGAAAAGACCAAATTCTCCAGAAACAGCTTCATTAGTTTATGATGCTTTTCAAAACAAAGACGAAAAATATGAATCAGAAATAATTTCAATTCTAAAAGATAATTGGTTTTGGGAATTTACTGGAAATCTTTATCTTCCAAAATCAAATGAAGAAATTAACAATGGAGTTCTTATTGAATACAATCCTAAAATTGAAAATGGAAAATTAATTATGAATAAAAATTCTTTAATTAAAAGATTGCAGTCAAATGACCCTTTAGTAAAATTTGTACCATTTGGTTATAAAATTGAAAAACAATCAAGTTTAGAATTATCAAAAAATCCCTATATTGTTGCAAGATACGGCGAAGAAGGGGCAGAAAAAATTGCAGAAGTTGCTTCAAAATATGAAAATAAACCTCATGTTTGGAATTTTAATTCTGTTGATGAAGAAAAAGTGCGAATGTCTGCCTTGAACGGGGGCTGGGACTTTGACGACAGGTTGTATGTCGGTGGCTGCGACTGGAATGATGGCAGTCAGGTTAATGCTTTTGGGGTATGTAAGGAATACTAAATTTATCTAAAAACTATTTCACTCCGTTTTAGAAAAATTTTGAGTTTGTTTAGAATCCTGAGATTTGTCTTGCGCCTTTAAAAAAGGCATTGCAATATGCAACGGGATGTTAAGTTCTTCTTCTAATTGAAGGGCTTTTAAACTGGATTTTTTTAATATTAAATTAAAGACGCTTAATCTAAACTCTTCTGGCAGGTTTTTTGTTTTCCAACCTTCTAAGATCTGGCTGGACATTTGTTCATTTACGGAAATCAAGATATTTCCCGCTAATTTTATTTTGGCAAAATTAGGGTCATAATCTATTTCGTAGCTAAATTTAATTCCCAATACTTTTTCTTTATTAGAAAAAAAATCAGATTTTACTTCCCTGATTTCAGAAAGATCTATGTGAGTGCCGATTTTTACGCCTTTAGTATCTATAGAAAGTTTTTCTGCATTTAGTTTTGTGAAATTTATTCCTAAGACTTTCATAATTTATTTTATTAAAGTTTATATTTAAAGATTTATGTCTTTAAATGAAATTATACAATTAAGGAAAAGATGTTTATAGATAATATTCTTTTAAATAAAATCTTCTTCAGAAACAACTACAAAATCCCCTATAGCAATAATCGCATTATAAGGAATTAATAATTCATTTAAACCAACCTTTTCCAAATTAAGATTTTTTGTATAAGGAGTTATATCTTTAATAACCAAACTAATTAATTCGCCGGATTTTGTTTCAAAAGTTATATCTTTAACAAAACCAATCCTCTTTCCTTCTTTTGTTACAACCATTTTATGAATAAGGAGACTATAAGGGTTTTTTTCAATTTGCATATAAAATAGAGAAATGAATATTTTATAAAGTTTTCTATTGGTCTGAATAGCCTTTTGAAAATATATTTCGTTAAGATTTTTAGATATTTAAGAGGATTAGAGCCCCACCCCTTTGTTTCGTATAGAAAGGTTTTTAAATAGATTTTATGGTTTTTTATTTATTCATTTATTATAAAAAATTATATATTATATATTATATATATTAAATAGATTTTATGGTTTTTTATTTATTGATTTATTATAAAAAATTAAAGGTTTCTTCTAAGGAAATTTTATTTATTTATTTATTTTTATTTATTTATTTATTTATTTATTTATTTTTATTTATTTTTATTTATTTATTATAAAAAATTGGAAATTAAAAAAGAAGCTACAATGTAAGAAAATGGGTTTTTCTTTTAGAAAAAGAAAAGCTACAATATAAAAGAAAACTAAAATAGCGAGTGCAAGCGTTTTTGCGAAGGTAAAAGATTTTTTATAAACTGCTGAGCTGGGTGTGAGTAGAGCATTTCTACGGAGGCAAAAATTTTTTTTATTATTTTATCAATTCCCGAGCAGGAATGCGAGTGAGGTCGGAAGTAGAGCGACTTCACGAGAGTAATCTAAAATATTAATTACGAGCAAGGATGTGACTAGATCTATTCAGAAAAACAAGAAAACATCTTAAAAATTAATAATTTTATAATTGATTTAGATGTTTTTATAGAAGAATTAAAGAAATTAATAATTTTATAATTGATTTAGATGTTTTCATAGAAAATTAAAGAAATCTTAAAAATTAATAATTTTATAAGGCTTTCCAAAGGAAATGGAGGTGTTCTTCTTTTTTAGTGGTCATAATTATTTATATAAACTTTAGGTTTTTTTCGTTGAATTTATTAACCCATACCAAATTTCCATAGGAAATTTAGCTGTCTGTCTTAATAATAATAAAAAATTTAGAGAGCATATGATAAATTCAGAGATTGACCAGATATTTGATAGTTTTGATAAAAATACCATTTTTAAGGACAAAAGTCTTTTACAGAGCAATCATAAACCAGAAGAAATCTTGCATAGAAAAGAGCAAATCAAACAAATAGCTTCTATTCTTGCGCCTATTTTAAGAGGGGAGAAAACAAGTAATTTATTTCTTTATGGAAAAACCGGAAGCGGCAAAACACTCTCGGTGCAATATGTTCAGGAACAACTTTTTAAAAGAGCAAAGGAAAATAATAAATATAAATTAAGAATAGAATATCTAAATTGCAAACTTAAAAAAATTTCAGATACTGAATATAGAATTCTTGCTGAATTAATTAAAAAGATGGGAGGAAATGTTCCTGACACCGGTCTGCCGACTCAAACAGTTTATTCAAAATTTATTGAGATTATTGATTCTGAAAGACAACTTATTGTTTTAATTTTGGATGAAATTGACCAAACTGTAAAAAAGATTTCAAGCGATTTTTTATATAATCTTACCAGGATGAATTCAGAATTATCAAAATCCCAGATTTGTATTGTAGGAATTTCAAATGATTTGACTTTTTTAGATCAGGTTGATCCTCGAGTTAAAAGTTCTTTATCTGAAGAAGAAATAGTTTTCCCGCCATATAATGCCCTGCAATTAAAAGATATTTTAAATAATCGAGCTAAATTGGCTTTTAAAGAAGGAATTATTGAAGAAGGGGTAATTGAAAAGTGCGCAGCTTTTGCTGCGAGAGAGCACGGCGATGCAAGAAGAGCATTGGATTTGTTAAGAATTGCCGGAGAATTAACTGAAAGAGATAATTCAAAAAAAATTAAGTTAAAATATATTGATGAAGCTAATAAAAAAATAGAAAGAGATAAAATTTTAGACGTTATTTCTACAGAACCTAAACAATTTCAATTAGTTTTATATTCTATTATCAATTTATCTGAACAATTTAATAAAGAAAAAAAAGGTCCGCTTTTTACCGGAGATGTTTATAATTATTATCAGGATTTTTGCCTTAAAAATAAAACAGATGTTCTTACACAGCGCCGGGTTTCAGACATCATTCAAGAATTTGATATGCTGGGCATTATTAATGTAAGGGTTATTTCAAAAGGCCGGGGAGGAAGAATGAGGGAGATAAAACTTGCAATTTCTAAATCAATTATTGAAAAAGCAAAAGAGATAATTCAGGGGGGATTAGAGTATATTTGAGAGATTTCAATTATTACCTAAAAAGTAAAAAGCAAACAGGAAGTTTTCATTCGTTTTCCGAGGACGTCAAACGAAACAGGAAGTTTTTTCATTACCCATTTTTATAGGAAATAAAAATGAATAAAGCAAAACAGGAAATTTTTCATTATTCATTTAACAGGAAATAAAATGAATAAAGCAAATTCAGGAAAAATTTGTATTATCCATTTTTTAAAACTATGGAATATAAAAAATGAATAAAGAAATATTAAAATTTTGTGTAGAAAAAGGTTTTTTAGTAGATAACGATCTTCTTGAATTATTCAATGAAACTTCAGATATTGAATCAATTAAATTAATTATTGAAAAAGTTAAGACCTATACCCGCCAGAATATTTTAACCAGAAATCTTTTTGAAAAAAATAAAGAACAGGTTAATAAATTTTTCCTGGATTTGCCTGAAGAAAAAAAGATGGGACTGGAAAGACTAAGAATAAAATTGGGCTTAAGTATTGAGATATCTAAAGAAAGCGATTCTGAAATATTTTTAAAAACTGAATCTGATGAAAATCCAAATCTCAAAAAAACCAAGAGCAATTTCGAGAATAATATTAATGTTCTTTCTTATACGCCTAAAAATTATGAAAAACTCGAAGTTAAAAATTTTGTAAACTATTTTAGAAAAAGATTTGTTCAGATTAGTGAAATCCTGCAAAGTCGTTTTGAATTAGATAATTTAATTTCAATAGATAAAATTTCAGGAAATAGGCAGGGGGTTTCTATTATCGGAATAGTATACAGCAAGAGCGTTACAAAAAATAAAAACATATTCTTAGAAGTTGAAGATTTAACCGGCAGGATAAAAATTTTAGTTAATAAATCAAAAGAGGATCTTTATAAAGTTGCGGAAGAAATTTGTTTGGATTCTGTTTTAGGATTTAGATGTTCGGGAAATAAGGAGTGCCTTTTTGCAAACGGGATTTTTTTTCCTGACGCAATAATTCCTGAAAGAAAAAAATCTCCGGTTGAAGAATATGCTCTTTTTATCGGCGATTTGCATTTTGGAAGCAAGCTTTTTTTGAAAAAGAGCTTTTTGAAATTTCTTGATTATCTTAACGGCGATCTTGATGATTTCGATAAAAATGAAATTAAAAAAATAAAATATTTATTTATTGTCGGGGATCTTGTTACCGGCGTAGGAAATTATCCCGGACAGGAGAGTGATTTAGAAATCACGGATTTGGAAGAGCAATTTCTAGATTTAGCTAAATTATTGGAAAAAATTCCAAAGCATATTAAAATTATTATTTCTCCGGGAAACCATGATGGAGTTAGAATTATGGAGCCCCAGCCCGTTTTTGATATAAAATATGCCTGGCCATTGTTCCAACTAAAAAATCTTATTATCACTGAAAATCCATGCACATTAAATCTTGGCGCGCAAGAAAATTTTTTTGGTTTCGACGTTTTAACTTATCATGGTTTTTCTTATCCATATTATGCAGGAAATATTCCTGAATTAATTAAAAAAAAGGCAATGAACTGCCCCGAAGAAATTGTAAAATATTTATTAAAGCACAGACATCTTGCTCCTACACACGGTTCAACACAATATTACCCTCATAAAGAAGATTCGCTGACAATTAAAAATGTCCCGGATATTTTTGTTTCAGGACACACGCATAAATGCGGAATTTCATATTACAATAATGTTTTGATAATTTCTGTTTCATGCTGGGAAGCTATGACAAGGTATCAGGAAAAATTCGGAAATGAACCAGATCATTGTAAGGTGCCTATGTTGAATTTAAAAACCCGTTCTATTAAGATTTTGGATTTTGAAGAGAAACAGGAAGTTTCTCATTCATTCGCTAAATAGGAAATTTATGGATAAACCATACAGGAATATCAAATGAAGGAAAAAAAGGAAGTTAGTGTTTAGATAGGTATTTTTGAGGATATAAAATCATTAAAAGCAAAAACGAGAAGTTTTTTCATTCATTTCAACAGGAAATTAAAATGAAAGCAAAAAAGATTTTTTAAAATATAAAATTTATCAAATAGAAAATTAAAAATGAATAAAAGAAAAGCAAATAATAAAAAAATAGAATTAATTCTTTTTGATATGGATGGGACTTTGGTAAATTATCCAAATGAACCATTTCACGCATCTTGGGATGTTTTTCCTGAAGTTTTATCAGAACAAAAGAAAAGAGAATGGTTTGATATTCGGGAATTTTATTTAAGAAAAAAAGGATTTTATGATGAATGGTTTGATAAACAATTAAATTTAATAAAAGGAATTTCAGTTGAAAATGTGTATAATGCTTTTTTTCCAATTCCTTATTCAAAAGGAGTTGAATCTTTTTTTAGCTCTTTAAATGGAGGATATGTAAAGGGAATTGTTTCTTCTGGCGTTGGTTTTGTGGCAGAAAAAATAAAAAATGATTTGAAATTTGATTTTCAATTATCAAGCGATTTAGAGGTAAAATTTGGAAAATTTACCGGAAATGGGAAAATGAATTTTGATTTTTATGAAAAAGATAAAGTAGTTGCTGATATTTCAAGAGAGTGTAATGTGAAATTAGAGAATGTTTGTTATATCGGAGATCATTTTAATGATGTTCCTGCTTTTAATATTGTGGGGCTATCAGTTGCATTTAATCCAAAAAATAAAGAGTTAGAAAAAAAAGCAGATTATGTCATTTATGATTTTATGAAATTAAATAAGATTTTAAAAAAAGAAAATAAAAATGAACACCCAAACATATTTTGAAAATTTAAAAAAACAAGTTGATGGAGTTTATGAAATGGCCGGCGAAGCCAGAGCAAAGGGTTTTGACCCCGCTGATGAAGTTGAGATTCCTCTGGCAATGTCTATGGCTGAAAAAGTTGTTGGTTTAATTTCTACAATTTACCCGCAAATGAAAAATTCAGAAATTTCAAAAAGAATTTTAGAATTAGAAAAAGAATATGGGAAATTAGATTCTACAATTGTTTTTAAGATTGCAGAAGAAGTTGCGCATCAAAAATTTTGCAGTTTTAATAATTTAATTGAAGCTATGGATGCCGGCATTAGGGTGGGTTTTACATACGCCACTTTAGCAGTTGTTTCATCGCCCATTGAAGGATTTACGGGTTTAAAAGTCAGAAAAACAAGAGATGATAAAGATTATATTGAGGCAAGTTTTTCCGGTCCAATCAGGTCTGCCGGAACCAGCGCATCTTGTCTCGTCTTAATGTTAATTGATTATATCAGGGAGTTGTTTGGTTTTGCAAAATACGATCCTACTAACGATGAAATAAAAAGAACTTATGCGGAATTATCTCATTTTCACGACCGTATAACTAATTTGCAATATATGCCTACAGAAGAAGAGGCTCTTTTTTTAGCAGGAAATCTTCCTATACAGATTGCAGGAGAACCTTCTGAAAAAATAGAAGTTCCGAATTACAAAAACTTGCCAAGAGTTGATACGAATTATTTGCGGAGCGGGTTTTGTCTTATTTTAGCAGAGGGACTGGCGCAAAAAGCAGCTAAAGGATTTAGATTGCTGGAGAATGCAAAAAAAAATGGAATTAAATCAACCGGGTTTAATTGGTTAAAAGAATATGTGGACTTGCATGAAAAGCACAGTATTAAAGCAGATAAAAAAGGAGATATTCCCGTATATATTAAAGACATCGTCGCCGGAAGACCAGTTTATGGACATCCTAAAAAATCCGGAGGGTTTAGATTTAGATACGGAAGATCAAGAATTTCCGGTTTTAGCGCAGTTTCTTTGCATCCCGCCACGATGGGCATTACAGATAATTTTATTGCAACAGGGACGCAATTAAAACTTGAACGCCCTACAAAAGGATGCACAGTTACTCCCTGCGATTCTATTGATGGTCCTATTATTAAATTATTTGATGGCAGTGTTAAAAAATTAGAAACTAAAAAAGAAGCAGAAAAATTTTATAAAGATACTGAAGAGATAATTTATCTTGGAGATATTTTATTTCCTTTTAGCGACGTTATCAACAGAAACGCTGATTTAATCAGACCGGGATATGTGGAAGAATGGTGGAATTTAGAAATTAAGGAAAAGAATCAAAATTTTGAGATTGATTATTTGAATGTTGAATTTGAAAAAGCTTTAGAATTAAGCAAGCAGTATCAGATTCCCCTCCATCCAAAATATATTTTTTTTTGGACACAAATTTCCCGAGAAGAATTCAGCGGATTAATTAATTGGCTGCATTGCTCCTGGATTGACGGGAAGATTATTCTGCCTTATAATAAAACAGAAAAAATAAAATTCGCTATTGGAAAAAGGGCTTTGGAGTTAATTGGAATAGAACATGAAGTCAGCATTGAAAATGTTATTTTAAGCAAAGAAAATAGCAAAGCTTTGCTGACAAATTTTGGAGTGGATTATAAAATTATTGATAGCGCTGAAAAAATTTTTTTAAAAGATTATTTTAATGCAACAAAATTTAATGAATTTAATAATTATTCCAGCGTTTTAGAAATTGTGAATAATCTTTCTGATTTCATCATTAAAGATAAGGCAGGGGAATTTATTGGTTCAAGAATGGGCCGTCCGGAAAAAGCAAAATTAAGAAAATTAAAAGGAAGCCCAAATGTTCTTTTTCCGGTTAGTAAGGAGGGGGGAAGATTAAGGAGCATTCAAACTGCCTGTGAAGTTGGAAAAGTTAAAAGCATTTTTCCAATTTATTTTTGTGAAGATTGCAAAAAAGAAATAATTTATCCGTATTGCGAAGATTGCGGGAGAAAGACAAAAAAAATGTATTTTTATCATACTAATAATGAAAAATCTTTTGATAATTTGAAAGAAAATTTAAAAGGACTTTCTTATTGCGCTCAGAATTTAGATATTAATTATTATTTTAATAAAGCTGCAGCAAAACTGGGTTTGAAAAAAAACGAAATTCCTCCATTAATCAAAGGTATTCGCGGGACTTCTTCTAAAAATCATGCCGCCGAAAATTTAGCTAAAGGTATTTTGAGGGCGAAATATGCTCTGCAGGTGAATAAAGACGGAACTATCAGGATGGATGCTACTGAACTTCCTTTAATTTGTTTTAAACCAAAAGAAATTTCTGTTAGTGTTGAAAAACTTTTGGAATTAGGATATGACGAAGACATTTACGGGAAACCTCTGGAAAATTTAAATCAGATTTTAGAATTAATGCCTCACGATGTTATACTTCCCTGCTGTAAAAACTCTTTAGATGAAAAAGCAGATGATGTTTTTCTTAAGGTCACAAAATTTGTAGACAGCGAATTAGAGAAATTTTATGGATTAAAAAGTTTTTATAAACTTAAATCAAAAGATGGATTAATTGGACAGCTTGGTGTTTGTATGGCCCCGCATAATTGCGCGGGAGTTATTTGCAGGTTTATTGGTTTTTCAAATACTCAGGGATTGTTGGCAAGCCCATATATGCATGCAGCTATTCGCCGCGACTGTGATGGCGATGAAACTTCGATTATGCTTTTAGGAGATGTTTTGCTTAATTTTTCAAGAGAATTTTTACCTGCCCATAGAGGGGGAACTCAAGATGCGCCGCTTGTTTTAAATGCAAAAATTGATGCAGGGGAAGTTGATGACCAGATTTTGGATTTTGAGGTTTTAGGAAAACATGAATTATATCCTCTTGAATTATATAGAAAAGCAGAAAAAAGATTGCGTTCTTCGGAAGTTAGCGAGGTGAAGACCATTAAAGAAGTTTTGAAGATTGGCGGAGACGCATTTAAAGGAATTGGATTTACCCACGACACTGAAAATTTAAATGAAGGAGTTTTATGTTCTTCTTATAAACTTTTACCGACGATGCAGGAGAAAGTCCGTCGTCAGATGGAATTAGTTGAAAAATTAAGAAGCGCAGATACTTCCGATGTTGCAAGAATGATTATTGAAAGACATTTTATCAGAGATATGCGGGGAAATTTAAGAGGATTTTCAACACAAGAGTTTAGGTGTGTTAAATGCAATGAAATTGTCAGAAGACCGCCTTTAGAAGGAGCATGTCCCGTTTGCAGAGGAAAATTAATTTTTACAATAAATGAAGGCGGGATTAAAAAATATTTAGAGCCGGCATTAGATTTAGCCGCAAGATATAATTTATCTCCTTATTTAAAACAAAATTTAGAATTAGTCAAAAGATATATTGAATCTATTTTTGGAAGGGAAATAGAAAAACAAGAAAAAATTGAAAGGTGGTTTTGAAAGATTTAAAAACTCATTTCCCTTAATCTATTTATGAAAAAGGGTGCAAGGAGCGCAAAAACTGAAAATAAAGGATTTGTTTGGTTTTCTTTGAGAATTAGTTTTTATGTTATGCTCTTGTTATTAGCATTATCCTTTCTTAATAATGTAATATTTATTATTCTTTCAATATTTGTCATTCTTTTATCAATATTTGCAATAATAATTTCAATAACCCATTTATATATTTATAAAAGAAAAACATTTCCAATTATTGTATTAATTATCTCAGTTCTTTCATTATTAACTATATTATTTTTTTATGTAGGATTACTTAGCGAAGTGGCATAATTAGAATAAATAGAAAAAGAATTAAAGTTTTTAAATCTAAATTCTTTTATGAATATCTGATTAAATTTAGAGAATTTGAAATGAAAAATGATGAGGAAGGAACAAGGAAAATTAAAAGCGAATAAGGGAGATGATTATAATGTTCCAATTTGGACAATTTTCTCAGTTGCAGTTATTGCTTTGTTTGTGAATCTTTATCATTTTTGGACAGCTAAGGATATAGCAGAATTTGTAAAAATTATGCAATTATTTTTTGGGTTTGTAAGTTTAGTTTATTTAGCGTTGTTAATTGAAGGATTTAGTCAAAAAAAATTGTCCTGTGAAATAGAATTAAAATACAAGTTAAACTATATCAGTGCAGAGTGGATTTTTGAATTTTTTATTTTTTTGCCTTTGTTATTAATTTACGATTTTAGTATTTTTAATCTTGTAAATATCTTTCCTCAAATCAAATTGGGCATATTTATTTTAATGATATTAATTACAACGATTATAATTATTAATTGGATAAGAAGAAATTGTGCGAGAGTAATTAAGAAAAATAGAGAAAAGATTAATGAAGTAAAATTACCTTTTGATAAATTTATTTATTGGTTTTTAATTATTATTTTAATCTTATTGCTTTTGATAATTTTATTTTCTCTTGTGCAAATGCTCGGATTTTTTAGAATATTATCACAAACAGCTTAATTAATATTGATTAATTCAATTTCTAAAATTCATCAACAAAATAATTTAATTTATTTCTAAGAAATCTTTTTATTTAAGCCAAAGAATCATCTCTAACACATCTCACTTCATAATCTTTTTTGAAATCTTGGGAAATTCCCTCATAACCTGTTTTGAAATAAACAAACCAGTGAGTTCCTTTTGTTTTGGGATATTCAGTTGCTGTCCAATAATAATCGGTTTGAGTATCTGTAAAAAATGCGGTGTCAATTGTAACCTGTTCTGGAGGAACTGTTATAACTAAACTTTTTAACTCATTTACTTTTGGAAGCCTCCAATCATCTTTTTTTCCTAATTCTAAATTATTACAATAATCATTTGCATCCTGCCAGTTTTTTGCAGGCTCGGGTTTTGCGCTTTTTTGCCAGCATAAATTTTCTTCCCCATAAAAGATAGTTCCCTGTCCGCAATCTTTTACTTTTAAATTTTCATTTGTTACATTGCCTGTTTTTTCTTGAGGAAAAAGAAGCATTAAGACAATGACTGCAATTACCATCACAAAAATTGCAGTTAGGATATTTTTGATTTTCATGTTTTTATTAAGATAAATCATTTAATAAATGTTTTTGCGCTGAGATATTATTACCTGTAGGGAATTATATTTTGGGTTTTTTTAAAGAAGATTTAGATTCCCCACAAATAAAACAAAATCGTCGGAATCAGCAAACACCCCATCATATTTGTTCTTTTTACATCAAGAGAAAGGCAGTAAATTCCCGTGAAAGTTGAAAGAATTAAAATTAATAATCCCAAAAATCCAGAAACCAAAAAAACAATTACCATTAAAATTATTAAAGCAATTTTTGAAAACAGAGAATAATTTATCTGATTTATTTTTGATGAAAATATTTTTGCTAAATATTTTGTTGTGAAAAACGCAAGAATTCCTGAAATTAAAATTGAGATTAAAATTAAAATTAATGTTTTCAAGGACAAACTTCCAAGAAGCTGTTCAACTGCATATGCTGCGCCTGTTCTTGTTTTTGAAATTAAATAAAGAGTAATAAATGAAAATCCCATGACGAGAATATTTGTTGCTCCGAGGAGAATAAGAAAACTTTTATTGTTGTTTTTATTTGAATTTGTAATCGTATGTCCGAGTATTGCTGCCTGTCCGCTTCCAAGAGCCGGAAGAAAACCACATAAGGGACTTGAAATCAGGGCTCCAAGAACTGGTTTAAAAATTTTCTTTTTTTCAAATTGAAATTCTGTTTTTTGCTCCGGAATTTGCGGTCTGTTTTTTATACTCATTAACAGCATTGAACTTCCAAATAATCCAGTCAGCAATGGCAAAAGCGGTTCTTTTAATTCCTGAAGATTTAAAACGCCAAATCCTAAAATTCCTGTTAATAAAAAAACAAAAAATGCAGAAAATTTATTTTTTTCCATTAAAATAAGAATCCCGGAAACTGCAATTAAAATATATGGAATTATATTTTTTGTCAGCGTATAAATTTTTGGAAAAAACCAGAGAGAGGGATAAAAAATTAAAATAAGAATAAAAACGGCAGCTAAGCTTCCGTAAGCCGTCAGCATTATAGCTTCATAACCCTCTCCTTTTTTCAAAAGTTCGTGTCCGGGCAAAACTGAAAGTTCTGTATCAGTGTCAGGACATCCCAAAAAAATGCTTGGAATAAAATCAATAAATATATGCGTAATTGCTATTGCGACGATAAATATTACAAGATATAATGGATTTATATTAAAAAGAAGTGTTGAAGAGAGTGAAATTAAAAAAACTCCGATGAGATTTACATGAATTCCCGGAATTAATCCTGTGAAGACGCCAAAAAAAGTTCCTGTAAAAATCGCCAAAAGAATTTGAAGGAGCATTTTATTTTAAAAGAATTTTCGCTTTTTAGTTTTTTTGGGGTTTTTATATTTTAATTTTTTTGCAATTAAATTTATTTTATAATTTTGCAGTTCAATTAAATTTATAAACCTCTTTTTATTAAATTAAATATGCAAAAAAGGGGTTTGATAATTTTTAGTTTAATCTTTTTAATAAGTTTTGTTCTTCTTGCAAGTGTTTTTGCTCAAGATACAACTAATACAAATGTTGTTGAAAATAATTTACCTGTAGAAGTTCCTGAAAATACTTTGGCGTCTTCTGTAGGATATGTTAGTCCAGAGGGGGGTGAAGTTGATTTAACTGAAGACGAGGAAGTTAATGTTTTAGTTAAAGAGGCAGAAGGATTTACTGAAGAATTAAGTGTTAAAGCTGGAATAACTCCTGATAGTGGAGCATATTTTATAGAAGATAAAATCCTTGCGCCTTTTAGAGATGATTCAGTTAATAGAGAGAGAAAAATTGCTGAAATGCAAGAGATGATGCAAAAAGGAGATATAGAAGCTGCAAGAAAATCTTTTGAAAGATATCAAAGATATGCAGATGATTTTGAGAGAGAAGTTTCTCCTGAAGAAAGAGCAGAAGCATTAAGAAGTTCTCAAGCAATTAGGGGAGTTGCAATTAGAGAGATTGCGCAAAATATGCCTGCTGGAGAAAAAGATGAATTTGTCAGAGAGATAGTTTTAGGAGAAAAAGATATTGAAACTGCTGCAGAAATTGCTTCTAAAATATCTGAATTATGCTCGCAATTATCAAAATTAGATCCATCACAATATGAAAAAGTTTGCAGAATAGAAGGAGATGCTCCTGACTGGAGAAAAAAACTTGATAAAGATTTAACAGAAGAGCAAAGAGCAGAGGCTTTAAAATTTGGAGAGATAATGTCGCAGTGTTTTGAAACTGCAGGACAGAATTGTAAATGCGAAGAAATTTCATATCCTGATTTTGCTGAAGCATGCTCTATTGCAGCGCCGTTAGCAACTGCATGTGAGATTGAAAATAATGAAGATGCTTGTGAACAATTAGATGATTTAGAAATGCCTGAACTTCCAGATTATTTGCAGGATATTATGGATGAACTTGAAGGCGGAATGAGTGAAAGTAAATATGGGATGTTTCTTCCTCCTGAATGTGAAGATGCGGGAGCTAAATCACCAAAAGATTGCGCAAAAATTATGATAAACACGCATGCTCCCGAAGAATGCAGACCAGCGCTTCTTGCTGCGAATGTTCAAAATGAAAGACAGGGAAGAGAAATTTGCGAAAAAATTATGTTTGAACAAAATGCTCCTCCAGAATGTGTTGAGGCAGGAATTACAAATTCCGGAGAGTGCGGAAAATATATGTTTAAAGTAAATGCTCCGCAAGAATGCATTGACGCTGGAATGGATGGAAGTTCTAAAACTGATCCTATGGCTTGCAGAAAATTCATGGAAAGTCAATTTAGTGGAGAGGGACAAGGAGGATGCGCGCCTGGAACAGTTTGCGTTCCTGGAAGTCAGTGGGCACCTGGAACCGGACCAAACATGAGAAATTCAGGAGGAGATTGTAAAAGTATTTCGGACCCTATGAAAAGATTAGAATGTTATGAAGGAGCTACTCAGTATGTTCAGGGATATAGAAATGATTTTCAGGAAAATTTTAACAAAATAGATAGGCCGCAATTTGATGTAAATCGTCCCCAAGAATTTGAGCAAAGATATGAAGAAAGATTTAGACAAGATTATCAACAACCTTATCAGCAAGGGGATTTTCAAGGCGGACAATTTCAACCTCCTCAGCAATTTCAACAACCGCAAGATTATCAGCAACAATATCCGCAACCAGGAACATATCAACAACCTCCTCAAGATTATCAGCAACCAACAACTACAACAACAGAACCAGCAACAACGACTACTGATTCAGGAACTTCAAGCAGTGATGGAGGAAGTGAAGGAGGAAGCATTACAGGCGGAGTTATTTCTAATAGTGGGTTTTTAAGATATTGGTTTTTTGGATGATTTTTTTTTTTGAAAAAATATGAATAAATTTTTAATAGAGTGTTTAGTAAATGAAAAATAAAAAATCAAAAGCAGTATTATCAAAAAAAGCAGGATGGATTATTTTAGCAATTTTAGTTATTCTTGACGCATCTCTTGATTTAATTTTTACAGGGGGAGCAGGGCTTCAAAGTCCAGTATGGGAGCCAATATCAAATTTTCTTAAAATAAATAATCCTCTTTTTTTAACCCCTCTTATTTTAATAATTTTTTATTTTGGAATTAAAGGCAGTGCTTGGCTTGCAAGAAAAGTTGATAAGGTTTCAATTAAATCAGAAGAATTAGTTTTAACCGCGTTAGTTCTTGTTTATGGTCTTTTTGATTTATGGCTTATTTTAGTTTATTTTTTTAATTTTAGTTTATTCAAAAGCCATTATTATTTAATTCCAATTTTAATTGTTATTGTATTAATTTATAGTTTGTGGGCTGAAAAGAAATTGAAAGAAAGTAGTTAATTCAATCAAAAATCTCAATATTTTCCCTCACGCATTTAACTCCATAACCAGACCTAAAATCCGGCGCGTAATCTTTGTAATTTATTCTGAAGTCAATATATTTGTGAGATGTTTTAAATTCATGTGAGGTAGCTGTCCAAAAGTGTGTTTCATTTAAGAGAAAATTTCCTGTCTCTATTTCTTTTCTTATATCCCATGATTCTTTCAGCGTCGGTAATCTCCAGTTTGTGTGGTTTGCAAGAACCAAATTTTTACAATAATCATAAGCATCTGTCCAGTTGTCTGCTGATTCCGGCATTTGATATTTTTGCCAGCATAGTTCTCCAAAATTATAGAGTATAGTTTCATTTCCGCAATCTTCCAATATTTTTAATTTTCCTGATTCCTGAACAGCATTTCCTGAAATTTCTTTTTTATTGATTAATGAAATTAAAAGAATAATTGCCAGGATTATCAAAAATATCCATAAATAATTAAGAAAACTGGAGTCTTTTTTGCCTTGCATAATTTTAAAATGAGGGAATTATTAATAAATATTTAGATAGTAAAGTTTAATAATCAAAATTCATTTTTTTTATAATGGGGTTAAATAAAAAATTAGAATTAATAAAAAGAAATACAGGGGAAATTATTACAGAAGAGGATTTAATAGAATTATTAAAGAAAAAGAAAAATCCAGTGGTTTATTGCGGATATGAGCCGAGCGGACCAATTCATCTTGGGCATTTTGTTACAATAATAAAATTAATGGATTTAGAAAAAGCAGGATTTAAAGTTAAAATTCTTTTGGCCGACATTCATGCAATGCTTAATAGAAAAGGCGACGAAGAAACTATAAAAAAAGAGATTGAGTTGTGGAAAAAAACAATTAAAGCAATTGGGATAAACGCGGAAATAATTTTAGGAAGTGATTTTCAGTTTTCAAAAGAATATCAGTTTGAAGTTATGAAATTATCGCAACATTCTACAATTAAGAGAGGGTTAAGGAGCATGCAGGAAATAGCAAGAGATATAGAAAATGCGACGATATCTCAATTATGGTATCCTTTAATGCAGGTTGCAGATATAAAATATTTGAAAGCAGATGTTGCTCTTGGAGGAATGGAGCAGAGAAAGGTGCACATGGTCGGAAAAGATTTGAAAAAGTTTCTTGATTATGATTTTATTGTTTTACATACCCCATTAATAACTTCCTTAAAAGGACCCGGAGAAAAAATGTCAAAATCAGTTTTAGGAAGCGGAATAAGTGTAACAGACAGCTATGAAGAAATTAAAAGCACCTTAAAAGGAGCTTACTGCCCTGAAAAAGAAATTAAGGAAAATCCGATTTTGCAGATTGCTAAATTAATTATTTTTCCTAAATTTAATGCAATTGAAATAAAAAGAGATAAAAAGTTTGGCGGAGATTTAAAAATTAAAAATTATGAAGAGCTTGAAAAAATTTATTCCGACGGAAAATTGCATCCTATGGATTTAAAAAATGCCGTTGGAGAATATCTGGAAAAAATAATTGCACCAATTAGGAAAAATTTTAAATAAAAAATGATTATTTTAAAAATTCTTTTATACCAGTTCTGTTGAAAATCCCAATTTTTATTTTAGTTTTGAGTTCAAATAACTCCCAATCCAACTCGCACCCACGATTTGTATTGATATTAAATATTAAAAGTTTGTCAAATCGTAAACGCTCGCACTCAGTGATTAATAAAAGATAAGTTACCTTCTGTGAAATCGCCCGCCCGTTAAAGCTTACCTAAATGCAATCACCCTACTCCCGACCCCGCTCGTAATTTATTCATTTATTTTTAAGTTTGTCTCACAAAATCGCTCGCCATTTATTTTTACGATGAATTTCCAAATAAGTTACGAACTCAAAACTTTTTCAACAAATTTTTTTATACCCAAAGCTTTAAAAGGCATATCTTTCTTATTCCTTAACTTCAAAATTTAAAATAAACGAGGAGGTTAAAAAATGAAAAAAAATACAAGAGATAAACATGATTTGTTGATTGGAGATAGTGGAGATTTTAATTTGGGTTTAGAATATTTAGTTCCTAAAAAGAAATTTAGTTTTTCTGTTAATGGATCAAATAATAAAGCATACGGAAAATTATATGATTGCTCTAAATCACAAAATGCAAATATTGCAGTGATTGAAAGGAGAAATCCCGGTTCAATTGATGGCACTTTTTACTCGAGCCCGAATAATCCAATTTGTGATAGTAATTTAATGAGGGGAAGCAACAATGTTTTCTTTTATCCAGGAAATTATACTTTACTAAACCATACATTCTAATAATTTTTTGCCCTAAAAATTTATGAAAATTAAAAATTTTCATAGATACAAAACAGGAAATTTTGCATTAAGGGAATTTAAATTTAAGAATTATGCTGATTTGAAAGATTTTTGAGTCCTCGTAAACTGTGGAAAAATTTAAAAAAATTTAAGTCCTCGTAAACTGCGGAAAAATTTTAAAAAAATTTTAAAGAATAAAAATGACAAAAAAACAAGTATTGATAGCAAACAAGGAAGATCTTAATTTGGAAAACTTAGTTGCATCAGGCAAGAAAGTTGGAAAATTTTCTTTAAATGGCTCGACTTCGCGATCCAAGATTATCTTCTCAAATATGGCGGGATTAAGAATTAATGGAAATTCAGCTACTTTTAAAGAGAGATTATACTTTGCCGTTTATCAAGAAGCAATAAATAAAAAAGCAAATATTGCTGTTATTGAAAAAGAGGGCATTAATTCCATGAAAGGCACTCTTTATTTAGATCCTGAAAATCCATTTCATTCTCAGAGTATAATTAAGGGCAGAAATAATTTTTATTGCGCTAACGAAGGATACGTTTTAATTCGTTAATATTGGATTTTATTTTTGCTCGAGCTTTGTGAAGTCGTTATTAATTCAAAATATTTACCGCTTCCCAAAACTCTCTACTCGAGCTTTGTGAAGTCGTTATTGATTTAAAATTTATTAATTCAAAATATTTATCGCTTCCCAAAACTCTCGGCTCCATAGCTTGAAAGTCGTTAGAATAAAATTTCCCTACTCCCGACCCAGCTCGTAATTTTTTATTTGTTTATTTTTTAAGTTTGTCTCGCGAAATCGCTCGCATTCAAACTATCTCTGCTCGATAGCTTGAAAGTCGTTAGAATAAAATAAAATTTCCCGCTGTCAAACTATCTCGTCTTAAACTCAACAATATCCAAATCTTTTAATTTATGCTGAAGTCCTACTTTTTGCCCCGGAAATTTTGATGAAGGGCCCCAGATTTTTGTTTCTTTGACTTTTTCTGAAAATCCTTTTAAAATTTTTTCAGCAACTTCTTTTACATTCGCTTCCGGTTCAAGAATAATCGGGTTATTTGATTTTTCTTTTTTAGGCTCTTTTGTATAAACTCTTATTTTATTAAAACTTTTGAAAATTTTTTCTTTTAATTCCTCAATCCCTTCACTGGTGATGCATGAAATAAAAACAAATTCATATTTTTTATATTTTGATTTTAAAGTTGCTTCTAGTTTTCTTTTTTCTGGTTCTGATAATAAATCAGATTTTGTCAGAACAATTATTTTTTTTCCATTTGTCTGCAAGATAGATTCTATTTTTTTTAATTCTTCAATATTTTGGATTAAAATTAAAATGCTGTCAGCAGTGTAAACTGTTCCTTTATCATAAAAATCAGAATCCATGGCCGGGATTTCAATTAGTTGAACTTGTGTTGAGCCATAAGGCATCATTCCTATTATTGAGTGAGTTGTTGTAAATTTTGTTTCAGAAATTTTTGCATTCGCATTTGTCAGGATATTTAATAATGAAGATTTTCCGGATTTTGAAAAGCCGACAATTACTGCCTGCATTTCTAATTTTTTTATTCCTGTTTTTCCTCCTCGGCTTTTTGAAAGTTTTTTTGTTCTTTCTATTTCTCCCTGAAATTTTTTTAATCTGGTTCTTAATTGTTTTATTAAATTTTCGCTGCTTTTATGTTTTGGAGCTACAGAAAGCATTTTCTTTAACCTTTCAATTTTTTCTTCCGTAGTCTTAGCCAGGTGATATTCTTTTTCCGCATGTCCATATTCCGGAGAGGCATTTACTGGCATAATTCTTTTAAATCCCATAACCTTAAAAAGATAATGGATAGAGAAAATTATAAGGGAATAACTAAATACTTATTACTAATTTTAATTTTAACATTTTTAATTAATTTTGTTTCTTCAGCGGTTTATGACTCTTATCAGGAAACAGCAGAAATAATTTCAAAAGATGAAATTCACGAGAGTATTGAGATTTTTATAAATGCCGATAAATCTGAAAATTCAATTAGTTTCTCTTTAGTTCCCCATACATCAAATTTACAAATTTATATGGATAATAAAAAGTTGGAAAGCTGTGATGCTAAAGAAAAAATCGGGGAAACGGAAATTTTGTGCGATTTTGAAAGTCCCGTTTCAGGAAAACATTTTTTTAAAATAGAATTTGATTCAGATTATCCTTTAATTAAATTAAATCAAGAGAGATTAATGTTTCGTTCTGGTTACGAACCAGTTGTTGCGACTGAACGTTTTATTTTCGTTTTGAAATTACCTTTAGGATATATAATTCCTGAAGAGTCCGGGAAAGATGAAACTTTTTTCATAAATCCTCAAGCAGATAATATTTATTCTGATGGGCAGAGGATTATTTTGAGGTGGGAAGAAAAGCAATTAGATGAAAAGTTTGAAATTTCGGTAATCTCAGAACAAATAACTAAACCCTTTAATTTAAATTTGATTTTAATAATTGCTTTAATTGTTGGAATTTTATTTTATGTTTTGTATATTAAGAAAATAAAAAAGAAAAAACAAGGAACAGCAATAAAAAGAAAAAAGGGAAAATCAAAAACAGAGATCTTGGAGGGGCATCTTATAGAAAGCGAAAAAATAATCGTGGATGAATTAAAAAATGCGGATAAAAAAGAATTATGGCAAAAACAGCTTCAATTAAAAACAGATTTTTCTAAGGCTAAATTAAGCAGGGTGATTAGAAATCTTGAGGCGAGAAACATTATACAGAAAATTCCTTTTGGAAATACTAATAAAATAAAGTTGAAAATTAAATAATCTTAAAACTTGTTTCATTCTCGTTCCATCTTGTTCCATTCTTGTTTCAGGGATTTATTAAATAGTTTTTATGTCTAAGATTATTATGAAAATAAAAACAAAGCCTTTGGCTTTAGTTGATACAAGTGTAGATGAAAATCAGAGATTTTTCATTCATCTATATTTGCAAACTTATACAGATGAAAGGAGGTATAAATAAAATGAAAAAAATATTAAGTATGTTTGCAATAATGTTTGCAGCGTTTACTTTAGTTTTTTCAATGCCGGTTGTCTTAGCCAAAACAAGTCCTCAGGAGGGATTATGCGCGGAAGTAGAAGCAGGAGTAATGCCAAGCAGCCCTTTTTATTTTGCTGATGGAGTTTTAGAAGATCTTAATCTTGCTTTAACTTCTGATACTGATAAAAAAGTTGCAAAAGAACTTGAAAACGCATGTGAAAAATTAGCAGAATTAGAAAAAGAAGCTAATGAAGGAGATATGGATAATGCGCAAGATGCAACTGAAGAGTATCAAGAGATTATGGCTGAGTTAAAAGAAGAAATTCAAGAAATTCAGGCTGAAACTTCTGAAGAAGTATTAAAAAAACAACTTGAATTAGAACAGAATATTGAAAACCTTGACGATGAAATAGATGAAATAGAGAATTCCTTAAAAATAAAAATAGAAGTTGAAGGTCAGATTACTCCTGAACAGCAGGCTCTAATTGATTCTATTTTGGCTAATTTAGTTGGTCAGACTGGAGAAGTTGAAATTGAGATTGAAAATGAAAAAGGCAAAACAAAAATCAAAATTGAAATAGAAACAGGCCAAGATGGCGATGATGTTGAAGATGAGCTTAAGGTTGAACTTGGAATAGATGAACAAGAAGATGCAGCTGAAGAAATTGCAGACGCAAAAGAAGAAATCGCAAAAGCTAAATTAAAAATAGCTGAAGCTAAAGCGGATGGTGAAGAAACCAGCGCAGCAGAGCAATTTTTGAGCGATGCAGAGAAAACGCTTGTTGATGCAGAAGCAGCTTTTAATGCAGGAAATTTTGAGGAAGCAGAAGAACTTGCGGATGAATCAAAAGATTTAGCATCAATAGCAAGAATGAAAGCTCTTGGAAAAACTTTAGATGAAATGGGAGATTCCGATGATGATTCAGGAAGCGATTCTGATGACTCCGATAGTTCAGGAAGCGATTCTGATAGCGATGATTCTGACAATTCAGGATCTGGAAGCGATAGTTCAGAAAGTGGCTCTGGAGATGTTATTGTTTTGAATTAGTTATCTAACTAAAGAATCTAGTTAAATTTTTTTAAGTCCGCCCGAGAAAAAAGGGCGGGTTTTCTTTTTTTGTTTTTATTTAATAAATAATTTTATTGATGTAGTTTCACCTTGTTAACAAGGAAGTTTCATATATTAATTAAATAGTTTTTATGTCTAAAATTATTATGAAAACAAAAATAATTGAAAATGGAAATGAAATTTAGGAAAAATTTCAACACAATTATATTTCAGGAAAAAAATATAATTGAAAGGAGGTATAAATAAAATGAAAAAAATATTTACACTTTTAGTGATGAGTATCTTCCTGTTATCTTTTATGAGTGTAGGAGTTTTGGCTCAAAATTCAAACCCAAATCCTAAAACGATTAATGTTTGCATGAAAGATGCTACTAAACAGAAAAATACTGATTTTAAAGTTGCAAAAGCAACTTATGCTGTCGCCCTTAGCCAAGCTAACCTAATTCAAGATTTAGGAGATAAAAAATCAGCGCGTGATCAAGCTCGCAGCGATTTCAAAGCAGCTATAAAAGGCATTAAAACTGCATTTCAGGTTGCTAGAAAAGCCTGCCTTGCTTAAAATCAGCAATAGAGGATCAGAAGGCATCGTCCTTTCAAAATTTTTTTAAACCTGCCTTTTTTTGAGGCGGGATTTTAATTTTTTTAATTTTATCATAACATCTAATTTTATTAAGATAGTTTTTGTATATTTTTTATGGGATTATCAAAAAAATTTTTTTCAAAACCTGCTGATTTTGTTGCAAAATTTCTTTTAGGAAAAGTTTTATGCAGAGAAATGGGAAAAAGAATTTTAAAAGCAAGAATTGTAGAAACAGAAGCTTATTTTGGTGAAGATGATCCTGCAAGCTGGGCAAGATACGGAAAAAGAAAAAGCAATATTTTAATGTGGGATTTTCCTGGAAAAATTTTAATTAAAAATGTTCATAAATATAAAATGCTGAATTTTATCACTGGAAAAAAAGGAGAAGCAAGCGCTATTTTGATTAGAGCATTGGAGCCGTTGAATTTTAGAGCAAGGTGTTCTGGGCCTGGATTAATTACAGAGTGTTTGAAAATTAACAAGGCGTTTAATGGACAAGAGATAATTAAAAATAAAAAAATTTGGATTGAAGAAAGCAATAAAAAAGAAAAATTAGAAATTTTTAGGGATTTTAGGGTTGGTGTGAAAAATGATTTAAAAAAGAAGTTGAGATTTTATATAAAGGGAAATAAATATGTGAGCAGGAAATAAAATAAAAAATGAACAAATCCGAACTAATAAAAAAAATAATTGAAAAAAAAGAATTTTCTCAGTTGCCTGAAAAAGATGTTGAAATTGCATTTTCACATTTTGAAAAAAGACAGACAAGTGATGAAGAAAAAATAAGGTTGACAAGAGAGTTGTTGCATAAAGTTTTTGGATCTTTTACAAGCCAGAAATTATTGTCGCCTAAAAATAAATCTGAAGAATGGATTTTAAGAAAGCATTTATCTACAAGGGAAAGACTGCCTTATTATAAAGAAGTTTATGAAAGAATTTTAAAAGAGTTTGAAAATAAAAAAATAAATATAATTGATTTAGGCGCAGGCGTTAATGGGTTTAGTTATAAATATTTTGAAAAAAAGGGCGATTATATTGCAATTGAATCTGTTGGGCAGTTAGTTAATTTAATGAATAATTATTTTAAAGAAAATAAAATTTCTGGAGTTGCTTATCATGAAAGCTTGTTTAATTTAAAAAAAATAAAAAAAATAATTTTAGAAACTGGGGTTCTTTTACCAAAAGAACCTACAATGGTAGAAAAAGTAAAAATACTAAGAATTATTTTTTTATTTAAAGTTTTGGATTCTCTGGAAATGCTGGAAAGGGATTATTCAAAGAAACTTCTTAAGGAGATTGCGCCATTAGCTGACAAAGTGGTTATTAGTTTTGCGACAAGAAGCATGATAAAACAAAAAAAGTTTAAAGTTGAGAGGCATTGGATTTTGGATTTTATTAAAGAAAATTTTAAAGTTTTAGATGATTTTGAACTTGGGGGAGAGAGATATATTTGTTTTGAAGAAGAGTAAAAAAGAAGAGGTTCTGTCTATGATTTTTGTAATTGTTTTAAAAATGGAATTTTTATTTTTTAAATTTTAATGGTCTAATTTCTTCTCTTTGAACAAAGTGGCTATCTCTTAAATGCCCTATACATTCTTTTATATTTAAGTCCATCGCAACAAGTTCAAGCATACGCAAGGGAAAACCATGAGAAACAATTAAAATTTTTTTATTTTTGTATTTTGATTCAACTTCTTTTAGGAAAATAGAAACCCTCTTCTTTACATCGGCATAGTTTTCTCTGTATGGCACAGGAGTTTCAAAATATGATTCTTCCGATGAAAAAAATTTGTGATATTCATCATAATGTTTTCCATCACTAATCCCAAAATTATTATCTACTAATTTTTTGTCAAAGAAAATTTTTTTAGAATCAATTTTTAATTCTTTGTTAATAATTACAGGAGTTTGCTTAGTTCTTGTAAATGGAGAGCAAAATATCAAATCTATTTTGTAATTTTTTAGTTTATTACTTAATTTTTCTGCTTGTTTAATTCCCGTTTTTGTTAATATGTCTTCTTTTTCCCAATTATAACTTGAAATTTTTTTAACATTGCTTATGCATTCAGTATGCCTGACTAAATAGTATTTATTTTTAGAGGGAGATATCAAAGAATATTTTTTTAATAAGAAAAATAAATTAATAAATCTTTAGTTTTATCAATAGAAAATAATATAAAGTTTGAGTATTTTGGTTTTAAATGGAAAGAGCGATAAGTGATAAAAATATTTTAGATAAATTTGTAATTGACTTTACTAAAATAGTTGAAAAATATGTTAAATACATTATTGTTTCCGGATTTGTGAGCATATCTCACGGCAGAACAAGAGGAACAGAAGATATTGATATGATTATTGAGAAAATTTCTTTAGATAAATTTAAATCTTTGCATTTTGAGTTGGAAAAAAATAATTTTGAATGCATGCAATCTTCAAAAGCAGAGGATATTTATGATTATTTAGCAAGGAAGGATAGTGTAAGATATATTCGCAAGGGAGAATTTTTGCCTGAAATGGAAATTAAATTTGTTAAAGATGAATTGGATTTGCTGCAATTATCAACAAGACAAAAATTGCCTTTAAGCGGATTAGATGTCTGGTTTTCCAGCATTGAAATGAATATCGCTTTTAAGGAAGAATTATTAAAATCAGATAAAGATTTAGAAGATGCAAAACATTTGAGAATTATTTATGAAGATAAAATAAGTGAATCTTTTATTAAGGATATTAAAAAAATGATAAGAAAATATAGATTAAAAATAAAATGAAAGCAAATTCAGGAAAAATTTGTATTCATTCGCTAAATAGGAAATTTATCAAATGAGAGATAAATCGCATATCCAGCAAGTTGAAAGATGGGCGGAATTTTGCAAGAATAACCCCTCTGAATTTAGAAAGTATCTAAATGCTTTTTTAAACGCCCAGATAATCAAGGCAAGAGAATTTTATACGAGGCTAAATAATTCTGAAGATGGCAGAGTTATTTTAAATAAATTAAAAGCTGAAAAACTGAAGAAGTGATCAAGCAATCTTTCTCATATCAATTAACTGAACAGACTGCACCTTTTTTATATTTTTAAGAGCGTCCTCGACTTTTTCAGCATCGTCATCTTCCGGAAATTGAAAAAAAACTATAAGCGCCTTTAATCCAAAAGCGACAGGCTCAATTGAATATTCTTTATTAAATCCTCCAAATGATTCTACAATTTCTTTTGCTCTTTTTTCAATTGCTTTTAAATTTGCATTTGGAGAATCCGGCATTAATTTTATTTTTATTCCGTTTAGTCCTGTCATATTTTAATATGTTAAAAATAGTTTATAAAATTGTTGATGGCTAGACTCTGCTTGGAATAGTTAATTCTTTTTTAAGTTTCTCCCGCGAAGTCATCATTTGCCCCGCCCCCCAGCACTTCGTTCCCCCTCCACCAACCCAGCTTCGGGATAAGGAATTTCTCTCGCGAAGTCATTTACCAGCTAAAATTCGTTTTTCAGACGAAGACCATTTTATCTGAATTTCCGAAGTTGCTAAATCTAAAACTTCCAATAAAGTTTATATTTTAATTAATTTTATATATGTTGAATTGTTATTTTAAATATGAAAAACAAAAATGCCCAGCTCACAATCTTCATAATAATTTCAATTCTTATCGTTGCTGTTGTTGTTTTGTTTTTTACTCTTCGCGGAAATCTTA
>Ga0066340_107_pt1 | contig 63106 bp, 90 predicted proteins | sample RifGroA2_FD_59254 | JGI IMG/M metagenome (GOLD analysis project Ga0066340, IMG submission 59254) | Archaeon GW2011_AR19
AATAATTTTTTTCATAATAAAGAGCAGGATATTAATAATCTAAAAATTGAAATCGCCAGAGTCAATGCAGAAATTGAGAATCTTGAAACAGAATTTTTAGAATTTAAAGACGCTGAAATAATAAATGTCAATAAAGAAACTCTTGTTGAGAGGCTCTCCAAAACACAGGAAATTATTTCAGGAATCGGCTCTGTAAATTTAAGGTCTCTGGAAGTTTATGATTCAATAAAAAAAGAATATGATTTAATTAAAGAAAAAGCAGATGTTATAGAAAAAGAAAAAGAAGGTGTTTTAAAAATCATTCATGAAATTGATATTAAGAAAAAAAAGACTTTTTTAAAAACTCTCACAGAATTAAATGAAATTTTCTCTGAAAATTTTTCGCAGATTAGCCTTAAAGGACAAGTTTATTTGGAATTAGAAAACAAGCAATCTCCATTTGAGGAGGGTTTTGGCGTCCAGATTGTTCTTAAAACAGGCCACGGAAAATATTTTGATGTAAAATCGTTGTCAGGAGGAGAACAGACTCTTGTGGCGCTTTCTTTAATTTTTGCAATACAAGAATTAAATCCTTATTGTTTTTATATCCTTGATGAAATTGACGCCGCCCTTGACAAAAGAAATTCAGAAAGATTGGCAGGTTTGCTGAAGAAATATATGCAAAAAGGCCAATATATTATTATAACGCACAACGACGAAGTAATTTTAAGCGCGGATACTCTTTATGGAGTAAGTATGCATGATGGAATTAGTAAGATTATTTCAATGAAAGTATAACATCATGCAACTCCGTCCAGGCGTGGTCGTCGTATGCGCGACGGAGTAAGCAAGATAATTAGCATGAAGGTTTAGAAAGATTTAAATAATATTTTTTATTATATAATAGATGGATTTTAATTTAATTATAGAAAAAGGAGAAGACGGCTATTTAATTGCAGAAGTAGTTGAGCTTCCAGGGTGTCATACTCAAGCTAAAAATATGGGCGAGTTGATAAATAGAATAAAAGAAGCAATTTCTCTTTATTTAGAAGCTCAAGGAATTGTTAAAATAAAAAGCAATTTTATTGGAACTCAAAAAATAAAGGTTTAAATGGCAAAATTGCCTCAGATTACAGCAAATGAATTAATCCGTCTTCTTGAAAAAATTGGTTTTGAAATTATAAGACAATCTGGAAGCCATGTTTTTTTGAGGCGCAAAGATGGAAGGACAACTGTTGTTCCAAACCATCCAGGTGAAAAACTTGATAGAGGATTGCTTAATAAAATTTTGAAGAAAGATGTTCAAATTTCAAGAGAAGATTTTGAAAAATTAGCATGAGTGTTTAATTTTCAATTTTAGCAGGATATAAATTAAAAGTTTTTGATTTATGCCCTTTATGCAAAATTTCCTGTTTTGTATTTTTATGCCCCTCCTTGGGGTATTCCTTAGGGTATTCCAAAGAGTTTTTTGTTGAATCCCGGATTATTTCAGATTTTTTTTTAGAAGTTTTTTCTGTCTTATTGTCTTCACATCCAATATATTCTCCAATCAGTATTGCTATAAGATAATATTTTATAGGCGTTAAAGCCGTAAGAGCTAAAGGATAAGCTAAATATTTAAGACAACTTTTTAATTTTTTATCTTTATTATATCTGTTATATTCAATAAATTGTTTTGTTTTTTTTCTAACAAATTTCTTAGTTTTATCCCACCTATTTTCTTCAAACATTTTTTCTATATTTTTAAGATAAGCCATTTTATTTTAATAAAAGGATTGTTTAAAAGATTAATTGAGGAGTTTATCAGCGCAATATCTAATTAATTTGCCAATACAAAAACCTACTCACTCTGTTCGCAGAATTGATTGACTTCGTGTTAGACATTAGTCATAACGCTGTGCTAAGAACAATTTATCGCCACTAATTTTTATGAGTAAGTTTAATCAGTATAATTAATATTTAGAAAAACGGTTTAGGTAGAAAAATTAATAATTTTTATATTTCTCGTCGCGCATTTCTATTGCTCATCTTTATGATAAAAATCTAAAAAGATCAATAAATCTTCTTTTTGATTATAGGAATAAGATAACCTAAAAGGATTCACATAAACTTCTCTTGTTTCTTTTCTGTTATGTCTCATTGGCTTGCCAATCTTCGGGTTTTGAATTATCTTTTCTATTTGTTTTTCAACTCTATCTAAATAGCTTTTGTCTAATTTTTTTAAACGATAAAGAAAATTTGGTGAACGAATTACCTCAAGAGCCATTTTATTTTAATGATCTTATTTCATTCATAAATTCATTTACTGACATTTTCTTTCCTTTTCCAGCATCAATCTCTTGCCACGCTAATTCTGTTCTTATAGCAAATTTTAAATCCTCTGCAATTGATTCTTCCATTTGTTCTATCTTCTTTTTCAAAGCAATTATTTCTTTGCTCATATTCTCAAGGCTTAATTGTTTTTGTTCCATATTTATTTTAAATAAATGAAGTTTTTAACTTTTTTGGTTAGAAAGATTAAATACCTGCTAATTTCATTGGCAGAATTGATTGACTTCGCGTTAGACATTTGTCATAACGCTACGCTAAGAAGAATTGTTATCCCCACATACTCCAAAAGCAAGACCCCGACTGTCGTCATCCCAGTCGTTGCCATCGACATACAATCTGTCGCCAAAGCCCCGGCTCCTGTACAGGGCAGACATTGGCACTTTTTCTTCATCAACAGAATCAAAAGAAAAAATGTAAGGTTTATTTTTATATTTTGAAGCAACTTTTGCAATTTTTTCTGCCCCTTCTTTTCCATATCTTGCAATAATGTAAAGATTTTTTTCTAATTCTTGCCAAGTTTGTTCTCCTGTTTTAAATCCAAAGGGGACAAACTTTACATTAGAATCCTTTGACTGCAATCTTTTAATTAAAGAATTTTTATTCATAATCAATTTTCCATTTTTAATTTTTGGATTATGTTCAATAATAACTCCATTATTAATCTTTTCACCTGATTTTGGAAGATAAAGATTTCCTATAAATTCCCAAAAATAATTATTGTTTATATTGTTTAGAATATCAATTATTTCTTTTGAATACTTATTATTTGGATTTTGAAAAGCATCATAAACTAATGAAGCTGTTTCAGGAGAGTTTGGTCTTTTTAATCCTTCTTTATCAATTGCTTTTGCAACACTTCCATAAGTTCCTTCAAATGCAGGATACTGAAAGGTAAGCTCTCCCCCTGCGTGAGGAACTATTAAATATGATTTGCCGATTATTGTTTTCATTTTTATTATCCATATAAATATTTACTATTAAGGTTTTTCTACCATCGTAGTTTCTTTAATTTTATTTCCTGTGAAATTTGTTGAAAAACTTCCCGTTTTTTTCAAAAAGAAACCCGTTTTTCTAAAAGAAGAAAAGGAAAAGCAAAATTGCAAACGAAAAAATAAAAAATAAAAAAAGCAATTAGTAGTAGCTTTCCCCGAATTCTTCAGATTGTTCTGGTTTTTTCTTCATCAAAGCAATTAAAGCGCCGAGCAATACTAGGAAAATAATCACTAGTATAATTGTTAAAGCAACAATTGAACCGCTGTTAGCTGATCTGCCTTCTGCTAAAACTCCAAGTTTAACGCTGTCAACAAGTTCCTCTCCAGCAAAGATACTTACATCAAATGTATAGTCTCCTTTTGAATGAGGTTTTGCTGTTACAGCAATTGTCTTAGTTTGTCCAGCAGGCACAGAAACTAATTGTGCGCTTGAGCCAGTTGTTAAATCGCCGTTAGATTCAGTTACGATTCTAAAAACTCTCAATTTGTCTGTTGGGTTAGCAATAACTAACTCAAATTCAGTTTCACTTCCAACTGAAGCAGATTTTTTAATGTCTGCTACAACAGCACTGCTTGAGAATTCATTCTTTACAGCAATTTGTTTAGATTGGCTTACACTAAAGTCATTATTAGAAGCTTTTACTTCAAGAGTATATGCTCCTGCTTTAGCGTTCGATGGCAATTCAATTAAGAATCTTTTTGTTACAGTGTCATCATTGTTCTTGCTTTCAATCGCTACAAGATCTCCAAAATAAGAGGATCTTTCAAGACCTAATGCGCCAATTTTTACAGTTACAAAAACGTCATCAAGACGATTGTATCCTGTGTTTTTTAAAACAACGTCAACCGGTAAAACTTTTCCAGCTTCAACTGATTGCGCTGAATCTATTGACATTATTGCTGCATTATATGAAGGTCTTTGTACATTCAAGCTTATTTTATTGTCTTCTGTTCTGAAGTCGCCGTTCCAGACTTTTATATCCAGAGTTAATTCATCACTAACTTCGTCTTGAAGTTCGTAAGGAATTGTTAAAGTTAATGTTTTACTGTATTTCTTTTCTCTTTCAATAGTAAAAGGAGCAGTTACTGCTTCCTCACTAACTTTTGCGCCTTCAAGCTCTAATTTAAGCTTGACATCTGAAGCGCTTTGTAAAGCTGTGAAAAATACTTTTACAGTAATTGTTTCACCAGCAACAACAGCTACTTCATTTCCTGATGCAAAGACATCATCTATCTTAACATCATTAATTGTTACAAGTTCTGATGCACCAGCGCTAACAAAGTTGTTAGCAACTAAAAGAATGCTAGCCAATGCAAAGAAAAAAACCAATAGGTTTTTTGTATTCATTTTTATCATTTTTTGTTTAGTTATCTGAAAACATTGTTTTCAGAATAGAATATATAGAAAAAAGTGATTTATAAACTTTGTGGTGACAACATAAAATATTAACTTTCAAGTTACTTGATGTTAAGGACACTTAGTGAGCATTTTTTTGACTATAAATAAATACTGCTAAAAAATCAGGCGATTCTTAAAATCAAAAGCTCAGAAGTTTAATTTTGTCGCTTGTAGCTGCAAAATTATTTGCTGCAATTATCTGGCATCCTGCTTCTTCCGCATCTAAAAGAATATTTTTAGTGACAACTCCATCAACTATAATAATTTTTGGTTTTTCATTTATTTTTTTAAGAGTTGCTCCAAATCCTTTTATGGAAATTGATTTTATTTCATTTAATTCAGAATCTAAAAGGAGAGCCTTTCCAGTTCCATGATTTTCTTTTAAAAGTTCTTTGAGCTTTGATTTTTTTTCTTCATCTAACTTAACTTTTTCTCCCGGCTCTCCTAAAGATTCTTCAAGATTCTTGGGCGCAGATTCTTCCCTGTTTCGGGGGATATAACCCATTCTTAGATATTCTTCAACTGAAATCCTTTTTCTTAAAAACATCAGAACTTCTTTCCCGGCAAGTTCTTCAACTTCTTTCCCATCCGGAGCTATTGCAATATATTTAACTTCTGCATTATCCAAAACATTTTGAATAATTAATTTTCCTCCGCGGTCTCCGTCAACAAATAAAGTTAATTGTTTTCTCTTTCCAAGTTCTTTTATTGAGTCCGGAAGTTTTGTGCCGTTCATACCAACAACATTATTAACACCGGCTTTTAGTAAATTTATAACATCTGCTCTTCCTTCAACTACAATAATTTCTTCTCCGGTTAAATCTCCGCATGGAAGCACTTCTTCTCCATATGTTTGAATGTTTGCAATTTTTGTAGACTCTTTAACTTGTTTTGAAATTTCACGGGATTCTAAAGACCCGCCAATTGATTGCATAAGTTTTTTTGCTCTTTCTAAGATATAATCTCTTTTGCTTCCTCTTACATCTTCAATTCTTTCTATTTCTATCTGGGAATCGCACGGACCCATACGTTCAATTGTTTCAATAGCAGCTGCAATTAAAGTTGTTTCAGACTGGTCTAAAGCGGTGGGAATTTGGATTTTTCCAATTGTTCTTTTGCCTTGTTTTTCCAGGTCAACTTCAATTCTGCCGATTTTTCCTTCTTTTTGCAGTTCTCTCATTTCTAAATCCGCGCCAAGCAAACCTTCTGTCTGGCCAAATAAAGCTCCGATTACGTCGGGCTTTTCTAAAGCGCCCTCAGCTGTAAAACTCGCGTGTATCATATATTTTATTGATACTGGACTTATTTTTGCCATTTTTATTTTATTTAATTTTGTTTAATTAATTTGAAATCTATGATTTCATTTAGAAAAATATTTTTAATTTTCTCAGCTGCTTCTTCTTTTAATAGCATTAATATGCTAAATTAAACAATGATTGTGATTGTGATATAATCTTACAATATCTTTCTAATGATTAAGAAAAAGAAAAGCAGTTTTTAAATGTTGCGGGGGATTTTTATTTTATAGAAGTTTATATATAATTTTCTATAACAGCATTTATAAATAAATAGTGGTTTTCAAATATAGTGTCAAGAGGTAAATAATGAAATTAAGAAACATTGATTCAAAGAAGACAGTAAAAGCTTTTGAAAGAATGGGAATGAAAATTTTACATCAAGCAGGAACGCATGTAATTATGAAAGGAATTTTAAATGGAAAACAAAAAACTCTGTCTATTCCAATACATCATAAAGAAATATCTGTCGGTACATTAACTGATTTATTAAATAATCAGGCAGAAATATCAAGAGAAGAATTTTTCAAATATTATTAAAGAAATAATCTGGTTGTGAAAAGTGGCTGCATTTTTTTTAAAGGTTCTGCTTTTGAAGAGTCATATTTTATCAATAAATTAAGAGAGGTTTTCAGATGTTTTAATGCTTCTTCTATGGTGTCCCCAAAATCACTTATCCCAAGTTCTTCGCATCTTGCTAAGTAAACTAATTTATCGTCTATCTTTTCAGTAATAATGCTGACATTACAAGATAATTGATTTTCCATTTCAATATTCATATTATTTGTTATGCTTTATTATTTTTAAATGTTTTGTGGCGGGGTTCTGCGGAATTGGGCTCATCAAGTTAAAGAGAAAACTTTAAATAGTATTGGTTCATAAATGATACATATGGTTCAAAATAAAAACAACTTGGAATTAAAAATAATCTTGGTTTTATTAAAAAACAAAACGCATTTAAGAGAGATAGCCAGAACTCTTAATGAATCCCACTCTACAATCTTAAGAAAAATTAATGAATTATTAAAAGAAAATGTTCTTGATTATAAGAAAGAAGGTAAAAATAAAATATTTTTTATTAAAAATAATCTAAAAGCCAAGAACTATGTTTATTCTGCAGAAATTCATAAATTAAATATGCTTTTAAAAAAACATCTAGAATTATCCATAATATTTGAAGATATTAAGAAAAATTTTCCTAAAAAGATGATAATCCTGTTCGGGAGTTATGCAAAAGGAATCCCTAAACCCCGCAGCGATATTGATATTTATTTAGAAACAAATGATAATAAAATTAAAAACAAAATAAAAGAAATAAATTCTAGATTAAGCATAAAAATAGGAAAATTTGACGCCAAATCTTTATTAATAAAAGAAATTATAAAAAACCACATAATTATAAGGGGTTTGGAGAACTTTTATGAAAGAGTTGACTTTTTTAAAGAAACTTAAGAAAAGAGGATGAAAAAATTAATTCTGCGAGAACGGATTTTATTAGAATGTTAAGTTAAACTAAATAATTTAGTGTGGGGTTGGCAATATCTCTCTTTGTTTTAATTTTATTATATAAATCTTTAAAAGAAAGGCATCATTTCCGTAAAAATGTTCTTTGAAATAGCAAACTTAATCCTCTCCGTTCTTACTTTTATTGTTCTAATAATCTATGCTTATTGTACATATCTTATAGCTAAAGATGTCTATGAACCATTTGTATCTTTTTCTTTCAAACAAATTTCCATTTCTCCTACTTCTAAATCTCCCTCACATATAAGTTTTAATATGTTAAATAAAAGCAAGGTGGAAGTTGAAGTTTTTGGTAAATTATGGTCTAAGGTAGAGGACAAACTTTTTGAGGGTCAAGGAGGATTCTATGGTAATGGATATTCGTGGATTCTTCAGCCGTTCACCGAAGGTTTTGGACATTTTGAATTGAGAGGATTCAATAACAAAGAAGGAATTGAACTGGGCAAATTTGTTAAAACTAATAAAATTCCTTCAATAAAGTTTAATTTTCAAATAAAATATAGAAAGGTAGGAAGTAAAAAATGGAAAAAATCTTCTCCTCAAAAATATGCCTATAATTTTGATAAAGAACTTTTATGGTTGGATGTATAAAAAGGCTCTGTTGAAAAAATCCTCGGGTAAAGATTAATAATTCATTTTTCTTGAATGCTAATTTGTTCGCTCAAATATAGTTTAGTGTTATAAACGACCTTTTTATCTATTAAGGGATTAATCTTCCTTTAAAATCCTTGAATGATTCCCGTTTCTTAATCTCTCTTCGGAATAATCTTTTGTATTTTTGTTATAATCTTTTTAGGATTATCTTTTAAATCATGCTCCCAAAATCTCAGAACTTTCCAACCCTGTTTTTTAAGATAGTTATTCACTTCTTTTGCTCTTTCAACATTGCGATTTATTTTTTGCGTCCAGTAAGAACTATTTGCAGAGGGTTTTCTAAAATGTTTTGGACATTTATGCCAAAAACAACTATCAATGAAAATAGCTATTTTCAATTTCTTTGATGCAAAATCGGGTTTTCCAAACACTTTTGGTTGATATTCAAATTTTAATTTTTTTATCAGTTTTTTAAAATTAAGTTCAAGAGAAGTATTTTTGCTCTTTATCTTAGACATTATTTTGCTTCTCTCTTTTTTAGAAAAAGTGTCTGACATCTTAATTGTTTTTAAACAATAAGCAAGGATTTATCTTAAACTGCAACATTTTTGCAGATTCCCTTCCCGCATCTCCGCCTTTTCTTTGCATCCCTATTTGTCCAATTTTTAAACTGCCTTCATTTGTAACTCTTACATCCCCCTGTCCAAAAATATTCATAACCGTGTTAATGTCTTTTAAAACCCATTCATAGCTCTCTTCATTTTTCTTCAAAATAACAAGCATCCAATCTGCCGAAAATTTACCTCTTCCTTTTAAAATATCCGATATAATTAAAATCTTATTTTTAGAAAAGAAATTAATAATTTTATCTCTTTCGCTTTCAGAAATCTCTGTTAATAACATTCTTCTTGAATCTTTTAATTTTACTTTTTTTCTTGGTTGAATTTTTCCAGTGAATAATTTTAAGATTTCTTCAATCTCTTTTGAAATATTCCACATTTTAACATATTTGTCAATTTCTCTTTTATCAATTTGATTAAAACCTTGGGAATTGCTAACTAACTTTACTGACAAATTTTCGCAATCAATTGCGTCTTTTAATTTTATTGTAACTTGAACTTGAACATCTGTTTTATAGCCGCCAGATATTTTAATTGCTTTAACATATTCAATTTCTTCTAAAAAATAACCCATAATTTTAAGCCACTCTTGAGCAACTTTATCCTTTTTCCAATTATTAAATCTCTTAATGACTTTTTCTTCATTTCTAAAACCGCCCTTTGCTGTTTCAGAACCTAATAATTTCTTTTCATTCATTTTAAGAATTTACTAACTCTGTTTTAATTGAATAACCATATTTCCTTTTAAAAACAGAAGAGACCATTACTCTTTCTTTTATCTTTTCTTGATATAAATATTCTTTTATTTTCTTAAATATTGATTCCACAACGGGAACAGAAACACTATTGCCAAATTGTTTATATGCTTGATATTTATTTACTGGGATTTTAAAATCTTCAGGAAAACCTTGAACTCTTGCGCATTCTCTTGGAGTTAACCTTCTTATTTTTCCATTAATAAAATATGCCCCTGTTTTTCCAGCAACCCCTCCCCCATAAGCAGACAAAGTAACTGCATGACCATTTATGCTATAAATTCTTTCTCCTTGCCCCCCATTATTAATTTGCCCTATTTGAATTAATTTTAATGAAGGAGTTTCATCTCTCTTCCAAAATTTTAAATCAGTTCTTTTTACAATGCAATCCTTAGCTTTTTCATCGTCTTCAAGAATATCTTTAACAAAAATTTTCTTATAGATTGGTTTTGGAAATTGAAAATCTGTTATTCCTAAATCATTCCTAAAACCCACAATATAAATTCTTTCTCTTTGTTGCGGAACTCCATAATGACTTGCCGTTAAAACTTGATAAAAAACATTATACTCTAAATCTTCTAAAGTTTTCAAAATAATTTTTAAGGTATTTCCATGAGAATGTTTTATTAAGTTTTTTACATTTTCTAAAAAAACTACTTTTGGTTTATGGTGTTTTACAATTCTTGCTATATCAAAAAATAATGTTCCTCTTGTATCTTTAAATCCTCTTTGTTTTCCAGAGATGCTGAATGCTTGACAAGGAAAACCTCCGCATAAAATATCATGTTCGGGGATTTCTCTTTCATTAATTTTAGTTATATCTCCCTTTGGAATCTCTCCAAAATTTTCTTTATAGGTTATTTGCGCATCTTTATCCCATTCAGAAGAGAATACGCATTCAGCATTTTCTCTTTCTAAAGCTATTCTAAAACCACCAATTCCCGCAAATAAATCAATAAACCTGATTTTGTTCACCATCTTATTTAGAATAACCAACACTAATTATTAAACTTTGCGATTTTCATAATCCAGAAAATCACTTATACAAAAATTCCAATCCTTCAATTTCTTCTTCTTTTTCAGGCTCTTTTTTTTGCGTGGTGAGTGTTCTGCCCTTGATTTTGTTATATTGAGGCATCATTCCGAGAGTTAAATATAATTTTAGCAGTTTTTCTTTTATTTCTGTTTTTTCCTGAATAGGAATTGAATTCATTTCAAGCATTTTTTCATATACTTTTACGGTGCTGCTTCTTTTGTTTTCTTTAATGCCTCTTTCTGCTTCTTGTTTATAAAATTCTTTTAGAGATTTTAAAATTTCTGCTCTTTCTACAGAACTTGCTTCCTGCAAGCTTTTTTTAGCTGTCAAATCTGCTCTATCAAAATAGCCGGATTTTATATAATTATCAACTGATTTAAGAAAATTTTTTGTTTTTTCCTGTCGTAAAACGCACAACTCTGCAACTTTTTCATAGCTTATTGCGGAATCAAAAAACATTCTCCTTTTTTCATAAACTTCTCCAAGCTTTTGATTGATAAATCTTTTGACATCAATAGGAATGCCAGGATTTGTTTTTAAAAATCGCGTCAGATTATCAATCTGAACATACTCGCCCCATTGAGAAATCTCTTTTTCAATTTCAGATTTAGTCATCTCTTTTGTCAGTCTTTCCATGGATTTTTAACTAAATTGATGTTTATAAGATTTATTGTTAAAAAGAAATAGTGTCCTAAAATTACTTTTGATGTTTTATAATTTTTCTATAATTTTCAATGCCTTTTTCTAAGGATAAAGCAGAGAGATATTCTGTTGTATCTTTTAACCCGCATAAATTATACATTTTTATTTTATGATTTTTAAATATTTGTATTCTACTTATACGGATTTAATTTAGAGAAATATTCTAATTTATTTCTTCTTAGTAATTTCCAAACAAACTCCAGCAGCAACTGTTGAACCAGCGTCGCGAACAGCAAATCTGCTCATATACGGATTTTCTTTTGAAGTTTCCAAAGCAAGTTTTCCCATTGGCTTTATTCTAACTTTCGCAACATCTCCGTTTTTTAAAAAATCGGGATGCTCTTTAAGAACTCCGCCGGTTTTTGGATCCATCTGCGCAATTAATTCAACGAACTGGCAAGGAACCTGAGCTGTGTGAATGTGGAATACCGGCGTGTATCCTTTAGCTAATACGGTCGGATGATTAATAACTGCAATCTGCGCAACAAATTCTTCTACAATTGAAATTGGCTTTGATGCGTCGCAAATAACATCTCCCCTTGCAATATCTTTTTTTCCAATTCCTCTAAGATTAATGCCGACATTATCTCCTGCAAGAGCTTCTGGATAAGTTTCATGGTGCATTTCAATAGTTTTAACTTCTCCTTGAATTCCTTCTCCTGTTCTGCCGGGAAGAACAATTATTTTTTGTCCGACTTTCATAATTCCTGTTTCAATTTTTCCAACAGGAACAGTTCCAACGCCGGTAATTTCATAAACATCCTGAACAGGCATTCTCATTGGCAAATTAGTTGGTAATGCCGGAGCAGGGAAAATGTCAAACTGCTCTAAAATAGTCGGTCCTTTATACCATGACATTTTATCTGATTTCTTTGCAATATTATCTCCCTTTAAACCAGCGACGGCAAGAAAAGGAGTTGTGTCGGGATTGATGCCAACTTGTTTTAATAATTTAGAAACTTCTTCTTTAACTTTTTTAAAAGTGTCTTCTTTATACTCAACAGCGTCCATTTTATTTACAGCAATAGCAAGATTTTTCACGCCCATTGTTCTTAAAAGCCATAAGTGTTCTGTTGTCTGAGGCTGAACTCCGGCAGGAGCAGCGATAACTAAAAATGCAGCGTCTGCTTGTGAAGCGCCTGTAATCATATTTTTGACAAAATCTTTGTGCCCGGGAGCGTCAATAATTGTAATTTCAAATTTCTGAGTAACTATTTTTTTGTAAGCTAAATCAATTGTAACTCCTCTTTCCCTTTCCTCTTTAATTTTATCCATGACATAAGCAAATTCAAAACCTGCTTTCCCGTATTTTGCAGCTTCTTCTTTTAACTTTTTCATTTCCTGTTCAGTAACAGCTCCAGTATCAAACATAAGTCTTCCTACACAAGTTGATTTTCCGGCATCAACGTGCCCTACAAAAACAACATTCATATTAGGTTTTGTTCGTGCCATGAAGTAGTTTAAAAAAATTTAATTTATAAACCTTTCTACATGATTTCTTAAAAAATAATTTAATCAAGACTGAAAAGAAAAATAGTAAATTTTTCATCTGTTTTCCGAATACGTCAAACTAAACAGAAAATTTTTGTCAGTTGATTTAAGGAAACCAGGATATAATTTTAAGGTCTTTGCACTGGCTTAATTTTAATTTTATTTCACACCGGTCTTCCCTAATTAATTTTATTTCTAAATCCTTTAATTTACTAATAGGATAATAATCAACAACTGTCCCGATGATTTTTTCATTTGAATTTTTATTATATGCTTTTGCAATTACTCCTCTTTTATAAATTTTCGGTGTGTGGTGTATTCTTAATTTGTACCCTTTCAATAATTTGAATTCTACTAAATCATTTAATTCAAAATGATATTCCGGTCTTTTATATAAATCGTAAGTTGTGAGCATATTTTTATCTTTTTGATTTAATTAATTTTAATTTTCTTATAATTTCCAAAAGGTTTCCAAGCGTCTGTAAGATAAATGTTTTTGTCTTTGTCCTTCCAGATGCCTTCGTTCTTTTCAATTTCATGCAGTGGCTGAGGTAATTCAATTATCTTTTTTAATTTAAGTCCAGATTCTAAATCTTTTTTAGTAAAAGTTTTTCCCGCATCAAATTCCTTGTAGAATTCTGTTTTGTTTGTAATTTCTTTATCAAGAGTTGTAAAAAAAACTATTCTCTTTAAAGGACTATTTTCTAAAACAGGTTCATTTACATAATGTGAAACATAAATTTTTTCTTTGTTCATGAAAAAATAATTAATAAGAAGTTTTTAAGAATTATTATTCTAAAAGATATTTATTGATTCTCACTTAAAACTTTTAATTAGTTGGTTTTGTCATGTCTTCTATACTCGTATTATTGAGGTGATAAAAAGTATATTCTCTTTTCCATAATTGTTCAGAAGGATCACTCATAAAATTTAATTTATCTTTTATATCTCTAAGTTCACTTTCATATTTTTCTTTCCACTTAGGAATTTCTTTGTCTAATGCTTTTTTTACATGAACTTTATTTAGATAGGTTGCACTTTCTTTATCTTTTTCAAATTCTTCAACTCTTTTTCTATAATGTTTCATTATCTCTCTTTCTTCATCAATATATCCAGAATGCATTGTTGAAGGATATTCAATTTCCCCTTCCAATCCAAAATAAATATCATTCCTATACCTTATAATTGTAATCATAAATAAAAAATTAATTAATCCTTTTTAAGAATTATTATTATAGAGTATATTTATTTTTTTCTCAGATTAATTTTAATAAATCATCCAGCTTCAAATCAGCTTGATTCATTATCGCTTTTAATGTTCCTTTAGCAAGTTCTTTACCCGACAATATTGGTAACTTTGCCATCTCTCTTTACCTCAATAATAGAAAAAGTCGGCATTTCGCTTCTTGTAAATTCAAGCTCTTCATAAGCTTCAGGCATTTCTTCAAGATAAAGTTCAACAGCTTCTTTTATATTTTTAATCGCTTCTTCAACACTTTCTCCCTGGCTGGCAACATCAAGACTTGGGCATAAAGCTACAAAAATATCTTTTCCATCACTTAATTTTTCTTTATTAATTACAATATCTAAAAAATAATTTTTGTTTTCCATTTATTAAATAATTAGATAGAATATTTAAAACTATTGATTTTCAGCAAGTCCTTTCCTATTTCTTATTTTCTTAATAACATCTTCCTGCAGCGACGCAGGAATTTTTTCAAATAATTGGTCAACCAGCGACGAAACTCCTCTTCCTTCTGTCGCGCTTCTTAAATCTGAACTCCATCCAAGCATTTCTGCAACCGGAATTTTTGCTTTTATTTCCACGCTCCCTAATTCCTGGTTCATATCAAGCATCTGTCCTCTTTTGCTTCCAACTAATTTTGTACCAGCCCCCATAAAACTTTCAGGAACTTCAATTAAATGAATTTGCAAAGGCTCCAATAATGTTGCGCCTGCGTTTTTCATTGCTTCTGTAATTGCTTCTCTTACAGCAGGATAAACTTGCGCCGGGCCTCTGTGAATGGCATCTTCATGAAGTTTAATATCTGTTAAACTTACTTTCATTTTCATGCACGGCTCTCTTGCCAAAGGTCCCCTGTCCATCACCATCTCAAAAGCATCCATTACCATTTCAATAACTTCTCCAATATAAACTTCCCCTCTCGTCTCATCCATTAAAATATTTCCTTTGTAAACATCTCTTACATCTCTAATTTCATCGCTTCTCCATCCAAGACCTGTAAAGAATTTTGTAACTTCATCCGCTCTTTTTTTAACTCTAATTTCAGGAAGCTCTCCTTTCATAATGCCGTCGTAAATTTGATCGGTAATTGGTTCAACTTTAATAAAAAAACTATTGTGTTTATTTGGACTTCTTCCTTCAAATGGCTTGGAAGCTTTTGATACTGTCTCCCTATAAACGACAATCGGCGCAGAAGTTTTAACTTCTAGTTTTTTTTCTGTTTTAATTCTGTTTTCAACAATTTCTAAATGAAGCTCCCCCATTCCCGAAATTAAACTTTCTCCTGTTTCTTCATTAATTTCAATTTTTATAGACGGATCTTCTTTTGAAATCTTTCTTAATATTTCAATTAATTTTGGAAGATCTGCAGTTCTTACTACCTCAATTGATTTAGTAATAACTGGCTGGAATAAATGTTTTATTTCTTCAAAAGGCATTTGTTCTTTTACGGTTATTGTTTCACCAACATCAATATCCAAACCGCTTATAGCCAAGACATTTCCGGCGGGAACGCTTTCCATTTGTTCCGGTTTAATGCCGTTGTAAATTAAAACTTGCTGGATTCTTCCTTTTTTCTTTGCTTGATTTGCCCAAATTTCCATGCCGTTGGTAATTGTGCCGGAATACAATCTTCCTGCGCAAATTTCTTTTCCTGATCTCGGGTCAATTACAATTCTTGTAACAACAAATCCTACTTCTCCTTTTGGATCACAATTAAGAAGACTTTTTCCAAAATCAGATTCTAAATCTCCTTTCCATATTTTTGGAATTCTATATTTTTGCGCTTCTAAAGGATTTGGCAGGTGCTTTACTGCCATATCAAGAATAACTTCATTCAACGGCGCATTTTTCCAAACCCATTTATCTCTTTCTTCTTTTTCAAGTTCATAAATTTTATAAATATCTTTAAAACTTATATTTTTCTTTTTCATAAAGGGAATAGACAAAGCCCAGTTTTCTCTCGCTGAACCAAATGCAACACTGCCGTCCGCTACATTAACCTGCCATTTCTTTGCAAACTCTTTTTCAGCAATTTGACTCAAGAGCAAATTAAACTCCTCAATAATTTTTGTAAACTTTTGCTGCATTTGTTCCGGAGTATATTTTAATTCAGTGATTAATCTGTCAACTTTATTTATAAATAAAACAGGTTTTACTCTTTCTCTTAATGCTTGCTTTAAAACAGTTTCAGTCTGCGGCATTATCCCTTCGCTGGCGCATACAAGAACAAAAGTTCCATCAATAGCTCTCATGGCTCTTGTAACATTTCCGCCGAAGTCAACGTGCCCCGGAGTGTCAATTAAATTAATTAAATATTCCTGCCCCTGATATTCGTGAGCCATAGAAACATTTGCAGCGTCGACAGTCATTAATCTTTCCTGTTCATCTACATGCTGCCAGGTTGCCATTCCTGCCTCTAAATCTCCTGCGCTTTTCTCAGACATTGCTCCGGCAGCAGCAAGAAGATTATCGGTGAATGCTGTTTTGCCGTGGTGAATATGCGCGCTTGTAGCGACATTTCTAATATTTACCTGACTAGATACAATTCTTTTTATCTTTTCAATATTTGATTCTTTTTGCGCCATTTTATTTTACAAAGCAAAATGAAAATTTCTTATTTTCTTTTGATGCCATTTTTTATAAGAATAAATTGAAGAATTAGTTTTTAAAGTTTTGTGATAAACTTTGTTGTATGATTTAATTTGTATTAAAAAAATTAATCTTTGACTTTATGAAGAATATAAATTATTGTTCCAAGCACCCATAAGAATACAAAAAGTGATGCTAAGAAATTATCGGCATGAGTAATATTCTGAATTAATTGATATAATTTATAACTATCTGGATATTGGACAATACTTTTTTGGATAGTATCATCTATTATCAAACCCACAATCCAAGAGAAAAGCAATAATAGTCCTTCAATAATAACAGGATTTTTTATTTTTTCCATATTTAATTTAGAAGTTTAATATTTATGCTTCCTTTTAAATTTAACAGGAAAGATTATTATAAAATATGTATCATAAAATATTTAAATGTTTGTTTCCATCAATGAGAATGATAAAAATTAGTCGTTTTCTTATTCTTGGAGGCATTATGGTTGGAGTTGGTTACTTATTAATGACTATCTATCCAGACGAATCCATTTTTAGTAATTCTGGAATATATAGTTTAATATTATTATTTGGAGGATTAGGCGTTATTGGTGCAGGTATTCTCATAAAAATTCGTGAATGGCTTATTGGTACTAATTATAATTAAGATTTTATCTCGCACTATCTTCTTATTTAATATTCATGTCCAAAAACTATTTTCTCAGGATAAAGTTCTTTTAAATTTAAATCATAAGAAAAGATCACTCTTAGTTTTCCTATTCTTATCCTGCAACTTCCTTTTAAGTCATAATGAAGATGTTTGTATCTTTCAGGATTCTCAGAAACTTCTTCAATTTTCTTTTTAATTCTTTTTTGCTCAAAAGCATCTAATTTTTTAAAATCTTTCTCAAATTCTTTTGTAGGAAGAATCTTATAGCTCATTCCAATCGGAAAACTCTCTATTTTTTATTTGCTTTTTAGATCTTATTAAAGATTCCATGAATTTTTTATCATTCATTAATTCAATTGATTCTACGACAGAATCAAACTCTTCTTTTAATCTAACTAAATCCACTAAAGCGTTTTTATTAATAGATATTTTTTCCATATTTAGCTTAGAGGTTTAATATTTATATAACTTTCTAACGAGCAGAATCAGCCTGAGACTCAGATTCCTTTTTTTTTCTGATAGCAAAACTTTCTCCATTATTTTCAAAAGCTAAAAGAATTTCTGCAGCCAAACTTTCAGCAAAAGTTTTCTTTTTATTAAATGATTTATCAGATGCTCCGTGCGTTAAATGTTTTAAAGCAAGATTAACTCTTCTGATTGGAGAAACATCGACGGCCTGCGGATATCTTGCCCCGCCATATTCAATAGCGGTTACCTCGTCTCTCGGCGCTGAATTTTCAATGGCCTTTGCTAAAACTTCAACAGGATTTTTTCCTGTTTTTTTTTCAATCATTTCAAAAGCTTCTAAAATTATATTCATATTTCTGGTATATTTTCCGGTTGATTTTTTCTGAATTTTGTGCTTTTTTCCCCTATGTCCGGCAGTTGCAAGTTTGTTCATTAATCTTTCAACAACATTTACTTTTGTCTGCCCGAATTTTTGGACATTTCTTCCATAACTTTTTAAAACTAATTTTGGCTCAAACAATAATTCCCTGCCATAATCTGTGCAAAGGCTGGTCATTTACTTTAATTACCTGATATCTAACTCCCGGAATGTCTCCTTTTGAACGTCCTTGTTTTCCGCCAATTCTTTCAATCATAACTTCATCATGCTCGTCAATAAATTTCTGGGCAAGATTCCCCGGAATAAATGCAGTAACGCTTCTTCCGTTTTTGGTCAATTGAACTTTGCAGCATTTTCTCATCGCTGAGTTTGGCTGTTTAGCTTCTTTCTGGACTTTTTGAAGAACAATTCCCTTTGCCTGATTAGCTCCCTCAAGAGGATCGAATTTAGCATAAAGATTTAAAATTCTTACTTTATATTTGCGGTCTTTCCATCTGAATTTCTTTCTGTCTTTTATTTTTTTATTTGCGCTTTTTAATCCCATATATTAACAATTGAGAAAATGGTTTATAAAGTTTTTTGACTAATGTTTATTGAAGAAATATGCGAGTATCACAGAACTTACCCCAAGAAGAGCAACAACATTTGAGATTATTATTGGATAATTAGAAATAGAGAGACCATAAATTAACCAAATAATAACTCCAACTGCGAAAAAAAGATAAGTCATTAGCGAAATATCTTTTGCGCTTTTTCTTTTGAAAATTTTATATGTCTGCGGAAGATACGCAAAACCCATTAATGTTCCAAAAATTGTTGTTATTATAGGAAGTATATCCATAAATAGATTATGAAAATTGATTATTTAAATTTAAACAATCCTAAAATCTCTCTTAAAAAAAGATTGAACAATTTTTTTCATTTCATTTAAGCGCCTTTTTTCTCTTCCAATTAACATTGCTTTATTCATCTTTCCGGCGTTGACAATAATTTCCTCCGGAGTAATTTCAATTCCATTGAATGTAATTGGACTTATAATCCTTCTAATAAATTCTCTGGCATCTTCTATGCCTTCCGGCTGAGCAACCACCCTTATTCTTTTTCCTATTATACTACTCATTTTTTTTAAATTCTCCGCATTTTGTCCAAGAGCTTTTTTAATTAACCTTCTTGGAACGCAAAAAACCAGCATATTGTTATATTCAAAAAAATATCTTGTATCTACTCTTGTTATTTGCGCAAACAAATTAAGATATCTTAAATCCTGCATATCGAGGATGTTTGTCATTAAAAAGATTAACAAGAGTTGTTTATAAATCTTTTTGCCGTCGGATTATTTGTTAAAAAGGTTAAAACCAAAATAAGAATAAAATTTCTATCTTTTATTCAGAATTAAATTTATTTATTAACACTTTCAACAATTTCTTTTTTAGCTAATTTTTTCTAAAAAAAGAAGATAACCAAAATCTTTTTAAAGTTCAAAGAGGTAATATAATCAATAACTGTCCCGCATGGTTCGCCATATTGGGACTTCTTTTTTTACATTAAAGTTTTCTTTAAGTTTATTGAACCATTACAACAATTTCTTAAAAGATAAGAAGAACTTTTTGGGAAAAAAACATTAATAACTTTTTTATTGTTCTTTTGAACAAGCTTTATTGCAGGAACAAAATCTCCATCTCCAGAAATAATTATTGCGACATCATATAAATTTTTTTACTATATCTATAACTTTTTTAAAATAGGTATATAAACTTTAATTTTTTATAGATTTTTATGACAAACGAAAAAGAAGTTAAAACAATAACAGATAAACAAGAAATAAGCAAAATAATTCAAGAAAAAATTAAAGGCAAAAAACTAATTTTTACAAACTATTATTATTTTGGCATTGATAAAAGAGGGATTGCTCATGAGAGAGTTACTGATATTTTTCCGCAATTTGAAAAAGTAATTGCTATAGAAATAGAAACTTTGAAATTTGGAGATTTAGGTTACGAATTCTTTTACGAAATGGGCAAGAATATTACTTTTTCTATTGCTACTTGTCTAAAAGACAATAAAATTTTAATAATTCATGCAGTAGAATATAAAAGAAATCTGGAAAAAAGAATCAAAAAATTTAAGCGATAATCAAGGATTGTTTCATTGGGACATTAAAAGGGATTCTTTCTATATTTCCATGTTTTGGTTTTAAGATAAAATAAAGAATATAGCCATCTTTATATTTTTTAAATATTAATTGAGCGTCTTCTAAATCAGTTAAAGCTATTGAATTTAATCCAAGAGAGGATAAATATTCGGAGATATTTCTAATCTCAACATTTACAATTTTGCCATTATTCGCAAAATCAAGAGTTACATTTAAAACTCTCACGCTTCCAACTATTTTTTCATTAATTTTCTTGCATGAAATCATAAACCTATCTGAAAATTCATCATAAAAATAATTCTTTTCCATTTTTTTGTCTTAATATGTTTAATTTTTAATCTTATTTAAACTTTTTGGAAGAACAATTTTTGAAAAGATACGCTTTTTCAAAAAGCACAAAAAGAATTTGACAATTATTTGCAGCAGATTAAAGAAATTAAAACCGCTCAAGGATTAGAAAATTTAAAATAAATTTTTCATTTTATTTATTAACCATCTCAACAATTTCTTTTTTTGCAGTCTTTTTGTCTTTAAACTCAAATTTCCTATTTGAGTTCCGCAGGATTTAAACTCCCGACCCCGCACGGCTTATTTATTTTTCTTTTTAGTTACTGCCTACCACGAAGTCGCTCGCCGAGGACATGAAAAAAGACTGCTACTTATTAACAGCTTCAACAATTTCTTTTTTTGCAGTCTTTTTGTCTTCTTCTCTTTTTACTAAAGGACCTATAACTTTAACAAGCAACCCTGGAAATCCTGTTCCAACAGGAACCGGCTGATTTAAAATTATATTTTCAATAACGCTTTTTAATTTTTCTTTGCTTCCTTTAACTGTAGCATTTACAAATTGTTTTATTGGAGTTTCAAAAGTTGCCCTCGCAAGAATCGAAGACTTCTGCGCGATTATTCCCATTCTTGTAACTCCTTTAATCTGCCCGGTATTTGTTATAGCATCTGACGCCAGTTTAAGATGATGGTCATCAATATCTAATCCCTGAGTATTAAGAACATATTTTATTTCATTAATAATTAATTGTCTTGCAGCTTCAATTCCAAAAACTTCCGCAATTTCATAAAAATCATTTGAAATAATTTTATCTTTATTTACTTCTTTCATTTTTATTATTTCTTCAATATTTGTTCCGAGAGTTATAATAACAAAATTATTCTCTTTTTTTAAAATTAAAATTTGTTTAATGCCCTTTACCCCTGAAATTATCGTATTCTTAAATTTCTCTTTTAACAGATAGATTTCTTTGAAAGAAAGAGCGTCAGAATTCAATACAATCATCTCGTCTTTTTCTTTTGCTTTAAAATTTAACTCATTTAATCTTTCAACTATCTTTTTTATAGTCACATGAGTTTTTTTTAAAGCTTCTTTGTCAATTTTTATTTCAATTATTTTTTTGCTGAAATTTATTGCAATTTCTGAAGAAACTTCTTTTAATGTCACTTCTTTTATTTTTTCAGCAAAGATTTCCGCATCTTTTTCATTATTGTATTCTTTATTTAAATAAATCTCCATTTTTGGAGAGGAAGGTTTTTTTCTCGCATCAAATATTTCTATCAGCCTTGGCAATCCCATAGTTACCTGCATCTCTGCAACACCTGCAAAATGGAATACATTTAATGCCATTTGTGTTGAAGGCTCTCCAAATGACTGGGCAGTTACCAGTCCTAAAGCTTCACCCGGAACAATATTTCCGCCGGTATGCAATTCTGAAACATCTTTATTATCGTCGCCATATTTAAATTCTATTATTCTATTATTGCTGTCTCTTACTGTTCCGTCATATTCTGCTCTTAAATCCTGGAAAGCGTTTGCAAGTCTTCTATATAAATAACCAGATTTTGGAGTTCTTAATGCAGTATCCATTAAACTATCCCGTCCTGTAATAGAGCCAAAGAAAAATTCATCTGGCCTCAATCCTTTGATAAATGAATTTTTGATAAACCCTCTTGCTTTAGGAGATAAATCATTTTTCTTAAAAAAAGGAAGAGTTCTCTGAGTAAAACCAATATCAATTCTTTTACCCCACAATGCTTGTTGTCCGACACAGCAAGCCATTTGAGTAATATTTAAAATATTCCCGCCGCCTCCGGCTTTAATCATGCTATTTACCGGATTTTCTTTCGGGAATTTTTCTTTTACAATAGAACCAATTTTTGTTCTTACTTCATTTAAAACCTGAAGAATTTTTATTTCTCTGGATTCTTCTGAAGTCTTGCCGGGAATAATTTCAAGACTTTTATTTTCATAAGATTCAATAATTTCTTTTGTTCTTTTTTCAGATTTTTTGATAATTTCTTCTGTTTCTTCAATAACACTTTCTTTTAAATCAAAATCTTCAACGCATGCAGTTATTCCATGTTGAGTCAAATATGTTTTTCCAAGATTAAATGCTTTGGTAAGCGCATCAAAAGCTTCTTCTCTCCCAAAATCTTTGTCAATTTTTTTAATCAGCGCGCCATCTTCAACGCCAAAAGTTGTTTTATCAATAACTCCTTTAATAATTTCTCCGTCTTTTATTTTAATTGAATCATTAGAAAAATCAATTTTTGGAAGAATCATTGAAAATAGTTCAGTTCCTGAAATCTTTTTCTTTACAGGCTCAAAATCCAAGCCAGATTGATATAATAATTGGTTTGCATCTTCTTTTGAGAATTCATTTAATCCTAAAAGATAATTTCCCGTTATAGAATCCTGCACACATCCGATTAAATTAGTATTATTTTTTGGAGACATCAAATTTTTTTTAACATCAAGCAAAATTTTTGCTTCTGCGCGCGCTTCTTCTGTTTGCGGACTGTGAATGTTCATTTCATCGCCGTCAAAATCAGCGTTATAAGGAGTGCAGACAGCAGGATGCATTCTAAATGTTTTGCCCGGAAGAACTTTTACAAAATGGGCCATTAAACTTCCTCTATGCAGGCTCGGATGTCTGTTGAATAAAACAATATCTCCATCCTGTAAATGCCTTTCTACAATATATCCCTGAGAAATTTCAGCAATTATTTCTTCTTTTAATTCCTGAGAAATTTTTTTTCTTTTTCCATCCGGCCTCATAATATAATTAGCGCCGGGATAATCTTCTCCTTTTTCAATAAGTTTTATTAATTTTTTTATGTTAAGATCATTAACAGTCTCGGCAACAGTAATAATTTTTGCAATTTCATAAGGAATGCCGACTTCATTAATTTTAAGAAAAGGATCAGGAGAAATAACTGTTCTGCCTGCATAATTTACTCTCTTACCGGCGATATTTTTTCTAATTCTTCCTTCCTTGCCTTTGATTCTTTCTGTAATCGTTTTTAATGGCTGACCGCTTCGGTGTCTTGCTGGAGGAATTTTTGAAACAGTATTATCAAAAAAAGTTGTGACATGAAACTGCAGCAAATCCCATAAATCTTCAATAATAACCTCGGGAGCGCCCGCATTTAAATTTTCCCACAACCTCTGATTAGCTCTTATAATATCTGATAATTTATGCGTTAAATCATCTTCTGAACGTTCGCCGTTTTCTAAAATGATGCTTGGCCTTACAGTTACTGGCGGAACTAATAAAGAAGTTAGAATAGCCCATTCAGGTCTGAATGTCCCGCAATTAATTTCAATTTTTTCAAGTTCTTCATCCGGAACATTAACAAGAGTTTCTCTTATTTCTGTCGGGAAAAGTCTTTTTTTGCCTTTATAAAAAGTTGTTGGTTTGTCTAATTTAACTTTTTCCTGAAGACTCAAGCAGTAAGGGCATTTTTTCTTGTCCCTCGCTCTTTTTGCTCTTTTACTTGGAGAATATTTTTCCAATTCTTTTTCTTCAAGCATCAACTTGCCGCAACTTTGACAAAAAGCTCTTAAAACTAATTCAACTAAAGGAATATATTTCAAATGCATTATTGATCTGGCTAAATCAATACTTCCGGAATGTCCAAGACATTCTTTAAGTCTGTCTCCGCAGGTTCTGCATCTTACTCCGGGATCAATTGCTCCAAGCCTTAAATCCATTAATCCGCCGTCAACAGGATATCCATCTATATCATAAAGTTCCGGCGTCACAATTTTTGCAACTGAAAGTTTTTTTATCTCTTCCGGACTAAGTAAAGAAAAACTTATTTCTCCTATTTTTTTTCTTATTGGTTTCATGGGTATTTTTTAAATTTATTTTATTGCCTCTTTCAATCTTTTTTCTAAAAAATTAATAGTTCCTTTATTATATCCGCCAATGTAAATACATCTACTTTTTGGACTTGATTTAATTATCGCTCCAGAAAATTTATATTGAGAAAGACCACGAGAGGTAGTTTGATAAGTTGATGTTCCTGCGAATAACCATGCATCTGCTCTATTAAATAATTCTTCTGATTTTAATTTAATTCTGTAATAAATTCTTTTTTCTATATTTTTTGTCATTTTTATTCTATGTCTCCTTCGCTTAAAATAATTGCACGTCTTTTTTCTGAATTTACAAGCGATTCAAGAGTTTTTTGGATAAATTCCATATTCTCTTTGCTGTATCCTTCAATCTTAAATTTTTTTAAATCACTATAAGCAGTAATTTTTTCACTATATATCTTAAAAGTTAAATTTCCACCTACATTTTTTTCTTTTCCGTTTGTTTCTTTAACATAAGTTCCTAACCAATGAAGTCCATCATCATATTGCCTATCTGTTTTAGCTCTAATTGTTTCCATCATTTTATTTTTTATCTTAGTTTTTTGTTCCTTTTTTTTCTAAAAAAGAAACCCATTATTCATATTTATTTTTTAATTTAAAAGTTGTGTTTATGTGCATTCCCTTTAATTCTTCGACGAGAAGTTTAAAAGCATATGAAATTTCAATAATTTCAACATCTTCACTTTCACATTTTGGACACATTATTTTTCCTCTTATCTTATCGTCTATTGCTGTTGAACCGCATCTAACGCAAATTGGAAGAATTATTTTATCTGAATCATATCTTTCTTTTAATAATAATGAAGACCCATGAGCAATCAATGCCTGTTGTTCCATTTCACCAAGTCTTAATGCGCCGCCGCGAGACCTTCCTTCAATTGGCTGTCTTGTTAATAATGCAATTTTACCCAAAGCTCTTCCGTGCATTTTATTGCTAACCATATATTTTAATTTTAAATAATATAAATTTCCTAAAAATATTTTTGACACCATTTTTTTCCCGGTAATTCCATTGTACATTGTTTCTTTCCCATCAAATCTAAATCCTAATTCTTCTAATTGATCTTCTAATTCTTTTTTGTCTGACCCAAAAAAAGAAGTCCCGTCTATAATTTTTCCTTTTAATGAACCAACTTTGCCGGCCAATAATTCAAGTAAATATCCTACAGTCATACGGCTTGGTAATCCATGAGGGTTAAAAATTATATCCGGCTTATTTCCTTTTGAAGTAAAAGGCATATCTTCTTCAGGAACAATTAATCCAATAACTCCTTTTTGTCCATGCGATGTTGCAAATTTGTCGCCTAATTCAGGAATACGCTGGTCGCGGGTTTTAACCTGAATAACTTTATTTCCTTCATTATCTTTTGTTATAAAAACAGCGTCAACAATTCCTTTTTCTTCCTGCCTCATTGTTACGCTGGATTCTTTTTTTGTTCTTATTGAAATATCTCTTGCTTCTGATAAAAATTTAGGAGGAGAAACTTTTCCAATCAAAATTTCTCCTTCATTTATTTCTGCTTCAGGATAAACAAGACCATCGCTTTCCAAATAACGATATAATTTTTCCATTCTATATCCTGAAGTATCTTTTTCAGGAATGGCAATTTCATCTTTTAGCCCGCCGGCATAATTCATTTCAATAGCAGAATATGGTCTGAAGTAAAAGCTTCGTCCAACTCCTCTGTCCACTCCGCCTTTATTCAGCACAAGAGCGTCTTCCATATTATACCCTTCATAAGTCATAATACCGACGATTAAATTTTGTCCTGCAGGATAAATGTCAAGAGCATCATAAACAAAACTCCTGACAATTGGTTTTTGAGGATATTGTAAAATTGAAACATCTGTATCTAATCTGCATAAATAATTAGCAGAATACAAACCTAAAGCCTGTTTTTGCGTCTTGCTCCCGCGATTTAAACGAGAGCTTTGATTATGATTTCCGTATGGAACTAAACTTGTAATTGCGCCAAATAAAGAAATAGGGTCAATTTCAAGATGAGTATGTTCTGGAGTTAATTCTTCTTCAAATAATGAAACAAGCGCATTTTCTTCTTCAGACGCGTCAATATATTCAATTAATCCTTTTTCAATTAAATCTTCCCAATTCAAATTTCCTTGCTGTATTTGAATTAAGTGATTGTTGTTTATTCTTGGAATTCCATTATCAACGATAATTAAAGGTCTTAATACTCTTCCGGCTTCACTTGAAAATCTAATTGTTTCAAATCCATGATCATTTCTTATACTAATTTGCTCCGGCAATCCTCCTTCACGTCTTTTTTCTCTTAATCTTTTTGCAAATTCGTCGTTATCTTTTACAGTTCCAATAAACCTTCCATTTAAAACAACGTCTTTTCCTTCAATTGCTTCTTTATCTAATCCTTCTTCTTCTAAAACTTTAATTATTTCTTCTTCATTCATTTTTGTTCTTGTAGAAACTTTGCTTAATATTGCCAAATTTTTTCTTAAACCAATTTCAGTTCCTTCAGGAGTTTCAATTGGACAGAATCTTCCATAATGCGTCGGGTGAAGTGTTCTTGCTTTGAAATTTTCCTGATCAGACGGAAGCATACTTGAAATTCTCTGCAACTGAGAAATTGTTGCTAAATAATTTGTTTTATCCATGTTTTGTGTTATTCCGGATCTCTCGCCAGTCCATGCCCCCGTTGCAATAGCAGATTCAACTCTATGAGAAAACAGCGTCGATTTTGCTAAAACTTTTATTGAAAAATAATTTTTCCTTTTTACTGATTTTTGAAGAGAATATTTAATATCTCTTATTAAAATTCCTAAATTTACTTTGAATAAAGTTGCTAAAAGATCTCCTGAAAGTCTGACTCGCTTGTTTGCATAATGGTCTTTGTCTGTTTTTAATTCCGGGTTGTCTTTTGCAATTAAATAATGTTTTATTAATTTGCATAAAGTAATTGCTTTTTTTGTTCTATCTTCTTTTTTCTGCCCGATATGCGGAAAAAGATATGAATCAATTCTTGATTTTACTCTTTCAACAATTTCTTTTTTTGTTCCCTGTAAATTTGTCTTTTCAGCAATATACATTATCGCATCTTCTTTTGTAACAATATTGACAAATTCATAAAGATTGACAATAACGCTGTCATTTTCTTTTCCAATATATTTTGCAATATCTGATTCTTTTGTTAATCCAAGAGATTTTAATAAAACAATTGCAGGTAAATCTTTGAATCTGCTGAATGAAAGATTAAACAATCCATCTTTTCCCTCGTTGAGAGTTATTGGAATTCTGTAAGTTCCTCTCAAAGAAAACATTTTCAGGACTAATACCCCGTTTTTTCCGTACTCTATAAAAAATTGGTTTTCAGCCAAGTCTTCTGCCATAATCATGACTCTTTCATTTCCTTTAATTATAAAATACCCGCCGGGATCTTTGGGATCATTATAATTTGCTATTAATTCTTCACGGGACATTCCATGAGTATTGCATGCTTTGCTTTTTACCATAATCGGAATTTTTCCAATTTCTACAATTTCAGAATCAGTTTGCCCATCTTTTTTAATAGTTAATTCAATATTAATTGGGGCAGCATAAGTCAAGTCTCTTAATCTTGCTTCACTTGGAGTGATAAAAGAAGAACTTCCGTCTGCTTCAATAATTTTTGGTTTTCCAACTTCTATTTTTCCAAGAATTATTTCAAAATCTTCATTGTCCATTGAATCATTTATTTCATTGACAATTTCCTGCATTCTATATTCAATAAAATCATTAAATGAAATAACATTTGATTCTACAAGAGAGTGAGTTTTTAGATAATTTTTAACAATGATGTGCTCGTTTTTTATTTCCATTATGCAAAACCTCCTGTTTTGTATTTGATATTTTTTATCATTATGCAAAACCTCCTGTTTTTTATTTCCATTTTATATTACAGCCCTAAAATAAATATTTACTTTATTATTTTCAGGTTCTTCTCTTTCTATCTTAATAATGTCCCCGATTTTACAACCGGAAGGTAAAGCAGGATCAGTTAAAAATATCTTTGGCAATTGAGCCTTTGAAACATTAAATTTAGTAAGAAGTTCATTTGCTTCTTTTTCATTCAGTTTTATGTGTTTTGGCTGTAGAATATACATTTTTTTAGGGGTTTATGGAAGATAATTGCAAATGAGTTTAATGACTAATTAATAATAAAAAGAACTTAAAAATGGTTTTTAAACCTTTCTGCTTATGAGTTTAAAAGGGAATTTGACGTTGTCAGAGTTCTTTTTAATAATTTTATCCAAATCTTCTCATTTTTATTAAATAAATATCAATTAAAATTTAGAGTATTCAGTAAGATACTTTTATAAATTAATTTCTTTTAAATTGTTTAATGGCTCCTCCGAAGCCATACTCTTGTGGTTCGGAGAGAAAAGATAGTCAAGAGGATGGCTCCGTAGCTCAGTTTGGTAGAGCACCGGACTTTTATGCGAAAACAAGTTTTCACGTGCTTCGTGAAAATCACAAAGCAATCCGGGTGTCGCGGGTTCAAATCCCGTCGGGGCCATTTATCATATTGAAAATATGCTTGTCTCGGATTTGAAGAGCGACGTGTCGTGGGCGAGCGTTTTGACTTTGAGAAACTTTTGTTTTTATTTTTTTATTGATAACAAAGTCAGGACGGGAGTAAAATCCCGTCGGGGCCATTTTATATTTAATCGGGATTTGAACAATTCAAATCCTACTCCCGACCCCGCACGCGGGTTTTTTTAGAAAGGGATCACTACATTCACCCTCGTTCGTCTGTGAGCCAAACGAAAGAAACGCTACAAAATAAAAGAAAATTGCAATACCCGCTACCACGAAGTCGTTCGGTCGGGGCTATTTTTATATTTTATTAGAATTTGAATTCTTGGATTTTTTCCGAATAAACTTAAACCCCTCAAAAGCCACAAAAATTCCCAATACAAACATTCCAAGGGAGATTGTAGTTAAAGCAAAATTTCCTTGATTAAAATATCCGTTAGTTCTAAATGTTAAATAAATTAAAGCCGACAAAGTTGTTAATAAAACAAAAACTGCAGGAATTAAAATAAATTTAACATTTCTTTTTCTTGAGATAAAAAAACACGAAACTGCAATCAAAGAAATTGACGCAATCAGCTGATTTGAAGAGCCAAAAAGTTTCCATAAAGTTTCATAAGAATTTGTTACTGCCAAAAGCCAGGCAGGAATTAAAGTCAGTATTGTTGTCAAAAATCTGTTTTTAAATTTTGGAAAAAGATTTTCAGAAATCACCATCCTCCCCAATCTTGCAGAAGTGTCAACGGTTGTTAAAATAAATTGATTCACCATTATTGCTCCGAGAAGCACAGCAAAACTAATTGTTATTAAAGGAATACCAATACTCCCGACGATGTTTCCATAGCCGGAAGAAAATAAAGCAACCCATCCTTCTTTTAATGTTGCTTGAAAACCTCCGGAAATTTCACTTCCCCATTTTACTCCGGAGATAACTAAAACTGTGACTAAAATTGCAAGCGCCCCCTCTCCGAGCATTGAACCATAGCCGACCGCTTTTCCATGCGATTCTTTTGAAAGCTGTTTGCTTGTTAATCCCGACGAGACAAGTCCATGAAATCCAGAAACAGCGCCGCACGCAATAGTTATAAATAAAATTGGCCAGAGTGGAAAATTTCCTGAAATATAAATCGGCGCGCTGATTTTTGGATGCACCAAAATAATTCCTATAAATCCAAGAATCATAAGAATAAATAGCTGAATAGAACTCAAATAATCTCTTGGTCTTAAAAGAAGCCAGACAGGAGTTACCGACGCTATTCCGGCATAAAGAAGGATTATTGAAATCCAGATATTTCTCAGCAAAACAGGATTTTCAATTCCAAGATTAAGAGGATATTTATTTCCAATAAAAATAAAAATAAAAACAAGAATAATTGCAATAATGCTTGAAATTTTATAATTCCATTTTAATTTTTCCACTCCAAATCCAAGAACCAGCGCAATTACTGAAATTGCAATCAGCGGAAGAACTAATTCTGATTTATAGATTATGCTTTCTGCCGTTGAAACAGAAAAAACAGTGATAATTAATACAAGCGCGACCCAAATCATTGCTCCAAAAACCCAGCCTGGTTTTGAACCTAAAAAATCTTTTGCAATATTTGAAACTCCTTTTGCTTTATTTCTTACTGAAGCCATTAAAGTTACATAATCATGCATTGCGCCGATGAAAACTGCGCCGATTGAAATCCAAAGAACAACTGCAAGCCACCCAAAATAACTTACTGCTAAAATTGGTCCGATTATTGGTCCGGCTCCCGCAATTGATTCAAAATGATGCCCGATTAAAAATGGTTTTTTTGCAGGAGAAAAATCAATTTTATTTTTGCTGGTTAAAGCAGGAGTTTTATTTTTATCATTTGGCTTAATTTGTTTTTCAATAAATCTCCCGTAAATTTTATATCCAAGAAAAAACCACAACAAAATTATTATGATTAATAATGCAGAGTTCATTTTTCACCTTTAAATATATAAGAAAAAACGATTTATAAATTTTGAGAAATTTAGAATGATTCCTTAAATTGTCCAAATCAGTTAATCTGAAAAAATCCTTCTTTAAATTTTTCTTTAATTTCTTCTTTTGAAAAAGGATGTAAAACTTTTGCAAGATCTTTTTTCCATCTTCCAACTCTTGTTATGTTTTTCCCTTCAATTAAATAAGCTGAATGGATTTCGTATTTTCTATCAAATCTGCTAAAATATGAAGTTGTAACATATTCAGCATCACCATTGGCAGGTTCTATTAAATAGATAGTTTCCACATATCCGAAATTATTTTTCGTTTTTTCACCTCGTCTTATTTTAGCCGGCCAAATCATTTCCGCCATTTTAATTATCCTTGCTCATTTCATTTAATCCTAAATGATGCCTTTTAGGAAAACGTATGTCTTCAAAACTTCTGTGTAAAAGCTTTAAATTTTTGTCGTTAAAATAAATATATGTTCTGTGTTCTGTCAGTTCATTTTGCATTTCTTTCTTTGCGTCAAAATAAGCAAATTCCGAAAAATTCCTCACATTATAAATAATTCCTTCAAATTCATTTCCCGTTTCTATATTGCCTAAATTTTCATTTGTCATTTTAATTTCCCCTTATTTTTTCAGCGTCAATAAAATCATAATCTGTCAATTCTTTGTTTATTACTTTATCTGTTTTACGCTCGTATTTTATCAAATAATTTTCCTTATATGCAATCTTAACGCTATCTCCATCGTCAAACTTTTCCCATAATTTTTTATATTTATCTTCTTCTCCAATAATAGGAAATTTGTTTCCGTGTTCGCATCTAAAAACAATTCCCCACATTTCAGGGAAGGTTGTTGAATTAACTGAAATCGCAATATCTCCTCCTCATTTTTTGTATATTCTGAACATCCATTTAACATAATGCTTACTGCGGGAATCATTACAAGTTTTGTTAAATTTTTTAATGTTTTCATTTTTTATTTTTATTAGTTTGATTATAAATTTCTTTTGCAGCCAAATATGCCCCAAAAGAAGAAACTTTAGATACAAATGGCAAGTTTTTGTAGATTTCCATTCTGTCTTTAGCGATTTCATTTTTATATTCTTCTTTTAAATTTTTCAGAAAATTATTTTCTTGGCTATATGAAGAATAATTAAAAGCTCCAAAATATCCCCCGCATATTATAAGTCCCCCGATTATAACCTTTAAAAGATTTTTTTGATTCATCTTAATCCTCTGTCAAAATCTTTTCCAAGTTTTTTAAAGTTGAGCTTTTTCTTTCGCCAAGAGATTCTGAAACTGCTTTGTCAGTTAAGTAATTTTGGTAAGCTAAGGTAAGCTTATTATAAAGCTCCATTTTTTCTTGAATTTTTTTCTTTTTGTCATCGGTTAATTTATTAAATTCTTCCTGAGGCATTTTAGGGATTATTTCTCCAATATAAAGATCTTTTAGCTCTCCCTTGACTTTTTTGCTTCCGCCCATTAATTCTGAGTATAAGTCGCTGACTAATCTCTAAATAAATCATTTTCCTCGCCAGATTCTAAATCATAATTTTTCAAGCCCGAATTAAATGAAGGCAGATATTTAAATTTCTCAACAGCAGAACCTCCTGCCTCGCCATAACCTCCGGACTCTTCAACTAAAAAAGCGCTTGCTAAATTCATTAAGTTCCCAGCTTTCAAATTCTTCAAAGCAATTTTTCTTATTCTTTCTTTTGCTTCTTCAATTTCTTGCGGTGTTGGTTGGTTTGTCATTTTGTTTTTGAATTTATTTTATTTAAGTAATTAGTATATTTCTTTTGGTATCTCTTAATCTCTTTTTTATCTCCTTCAGATCTGGAATAAGCATGTGCTTCGTTTGCTTTACAAACCCCATTAATAGGACGGGAATAAACATAAACACCATCTATAGAATCTTTATTATGATATGAACTATAAATAAAAACAGAATCGTTGGTTATTACTTTAAGCGGGTCTGCTAAAGAAAGATTATATTTTACAATTTCTCCATCAAGATTATACTTTTTATAGCCATCAAACAAAATCACACTTCCAGCTAAAGATAAACCCAATCCAATTCCAAGTAGTTTACTAATTAAATTTGTCATTTTATTTCTGCTCTCCTTCTAATTTATCTTCCAAATTTCTTTTTTTAAAAGCGTTTTTAATTAATTTTGGAACATTCTTTAATCCGTAAATCTGAATAAAAGGGAAATAATTATCCCCGAGTTCATTATATAATCCTGCCTGCAATACAAAAGCGTCTTTGTTTTCTTCTTTTATAATATTTGCAAGGGTCCCATATTGAAATAAAAAATCTTTAACACCTTTAGAATAATTAAAAACTCCTGCAATATTTGCTCCCTTTGAATCCCCGTCAATTTTATTTACAAGTCCTGCAATATTTGTTCCCTTTGAATCTCCTTTAATTAAATTTACCCATGCAATATTTGCTCCCTTTGAATCCCCATCAATTTCATTTTCAAATAAGGTAATATTTGCTCCCTTTGAATCTCCTTCAACATTTTTATACAGCAAATTAAAATCAGCTCCGCTAAAAGTTTTATATTTTGACCAAATAAATGGAATTTTTAGGTATTTTTGTTCTGTCATTTTATTTTTATCTATTTAACTACTTAATAGTTAATATTTATAATTATTACAAGATATGGGGGTTTATAAATGTTTTGGTTATGTTGTAACTTGATAGAAATAACAATTTAAAAGAGAATAAATACAAAATCTTTAATAACTCTTTCCTTCTTTATAATTGATGAAAAAAGATTACAATGCAGAAATAAAAGAATTAACTGCGAAATTATCCAAGAATAGTTCAATTCTTGCGATTTATCTTTTTGGAAGTTATCCTGAAAATTTTCGCCCAATGTCGGATATAGATATTTGCGTTATTGGGCAATTAAATAAAATTCAAAAAAAGAAGATTTTAAGGGATTTTTCAGAGAAATTTGATATTTCGTTTTTTGATGAACTGCCAATTACAATAAAAATCAAGGTTTTCAGCGAAGGAAAAGAACTTTTTTCCAAAGATAAAGAAAAATTGCATGAGCTTAAATGGAAAACTTTTTATCAATACAGAGAAATTGCTCCATTCATACAACAAAGAATAGATTCTATGCTTCAAAATGCTTAACAAAGAAAGATTAAATTTTATTGTTGAAGATGTAAACATTTATTTTGAAAAGTTAAGAAAAATTTCTCCGACAAAAGAAAATTTGAATAATGATGAAAAATTTCTATCAACTTCTATGGCAATTTTTCAAATTCTAAATAGAATGATTGATTTAGCAGACGAAATAGTTAAAATTGAGAAGATTGGCTATCCTCTTCAAATAAAAGATTTATTTACCTTTTTAAAAGAAAAAAACATTATTGACAAAAAACTTGAAAGAAAGCTAAAAGATTTAGTAATTTCAAGAAATAAATTTTCTCACAGATACGGAAATATAAACAAAGAAGAAATTTTATTAATATTAAAAGAATTAGATTCTGTAAAGAATTTTATTAAAGTTATTCTCGCGCATTTAAATAAAAAATAGTCTTAAGAAACTTCATAAATTTGTTAAATTTTTTCTCCGCAATCTGTTTTAATTATAAATATTCTTTCTATGTCCGATTCTAATTACAATAATTTTATTCATAGAAACAACGACATCTACAATAGCCCGATAGTCCATAATTCTTAATCTCCATAATTTCTCGCCTTGTAATCTTTTAAGATATCTGAATGGATTTTCTCTAACTGAATAAATTTTTTTTAAAATAATTTCAGCATCATCTTTTTGCAATTTTTTAAGAAAAGTTTTTGCTATTTCAGTAATCTCTATCTGAAACATTTTATTTTAAAGTTATCCCTAACTCTTTTGCAACTTGTTCAATAGGTTTTATTTTCCCCATTTTAACATCTTCTAAACCTTTTTTTATTTCTTCGATTTCATCATCGCTTAAATTCTCCTCTTCGCAATTATCTATTATTGTATTCAGTACTTCATCATAAGATTGTCTTTCAAAATTTTTAAGAGCTTTTAGTCTATTTAATGTTTCAAGATTGATTTGTATTGTTGTTTTTTCCATGTTATATAGTAACTATAACAGGTATATAAACCTTTTTATTTTTAGATATGATGAGGGTGTTTAAGAAATCTATCCCAAAAATTCATAAGAATAAATTTTCATACTGAAAATTCATAATCACAAATCGTTGTTTGCTCAAATACCCTAAAACAAGGGCATAAATAAATTTTCATACAACTAATTCATAATCACAAATTGTTATTTGTTCAAATAAATTTTTATGCTAAAAATTTATAATCAACTCTTGTCCTGCAAGGCAATTTTGGTTTAAGTTGTTTTATTATTTTTCTTGTAAAGATTACTGCTTTTTCATTTGGAACAGCAATAAAAAAAATCCTGTCTCCGGGTTTAACAACCGCGGCTTTGCCAATAGACTTGCCAAAAGATAATTGCATTCCTGTCTGCATTCTATCTGCTCCAGCTCCTGTAATCATTTTATTTTCTCTCTGAATCTGGTGCGGATAAGGAATAATTTTAAAATAAAATTGACCGGGAAATTTCTCCTCCAATTCTTTATGAAGATGCCGCCTGCAGGCTTCAATAGCATTATGTCTTATCTGAACTTTTTCGCAGGAAACCAGCGTTAAATGATGTTTTAATTTAGAAAGATTATTATTCCCCATCGTGAATTTTGTAATGCTCTGCGGCGGAATTGTTTTAATATATGCCTTATTTTTTATACTGCTATTTCTAGTGAAGGGAGTAACGTTCTTTTTTGAATACGAATTTGCTTTTCTTAAGGTCGCCATTTTTTCTCCTTGTTTGAATGGGGAACTTCAGACGAAATTTTAATTTCAGTCAAGGTCGCCATTTTATTCTGTTGCCATTTCCATTAATTTATTTTTTATTTCTTTGCTTATTGAGTTTGGAATAATCATTTTATCAATATAAACATTTTTTTGTGAAGAAGTAAAATATCCTCTTGCTGATTTAAGCGAAATTCCCGATGAATAATATTTTTTTACAACTCTTAAATTTCTTCCTTCTATTTGATGGGTGCCGTATAAACCAGATAAATAATTCTCAATGAAACTTAAATTTCCAGGTTCTACATTAATTAAAATTTTATTTTTCATTTTTAGTATATTTTTTTAGAATTTTCTAAAAGACTTTGTTCTAGTTCTTTTAAAAAATTTTTATTTTTTTCTTTAACTTCAGACGAAGGGTATTTGAAAATTAACTTTCCAGATTCTAAATCAACATAAACTTCCTTCTTGTCGCTGGAAGAGGCTTTATAGTTTTTTTCCCCGATACATTCTAACCCCGAATAATCATTCCCCATCAGCATTTTACTAATTATTGCCAAATATCCGCTTCTCGGAGTAAAATTTAACAAAGCATGATTATTCATTTTTCTTTCACCTCAACTTTTGTTGTAATTGCCTGTCCCGGCAAACCTTTTTCAAATATCGCCCTTACAATTCCTTTATTTCCATGGGCGCCTGAAATTTTTCCAGTAATTTCTTTTCCAGCGGGAGATTTCCAGACAACTTTTTTCCCAACAAATTTTTCAGCCTGCTCCCGGTTTTCAGAATCCGGAATTTCAATTAAGAAATGCCTCTCGTGAATAACTCGCCTGCTCCGCCTAAATTGAATAACTTTCCCAATTGTCATGGATATTATGAAGAAAATTGGTTTAAAAACTTTACTTGAAATTTTTTAGCTTCTATCTTTTAAATTTAAAATAGACAGATAGTCAAATCAAGATAAAATAGCTTCTTGCGAAAGAGGTAATTAGTGTTTAAATTCCCTACTCGCGCCCACAATTTGTATTAATTTATGTTAATATTAAAAGTTTCTCAAAGTCAAAACGCTCGCCCGCCAATGTTTCAAATCCTTACGACAATCATTTTACCGAAGCTGAATAAAAAAAAGGCAATGAACTATGCAAACACTTTTATACCCTCAAACGTAGGATTATTTATGGAAGAAGAAAATAAAACAGAAGAATCGACATCTGAAGAAACTTCAGATAGTCAAACAGAAGAAGAGCCTAAAGAAGAAAAAAAGGAAGAGCCTTCTTCTGAGCAACAAAACTAAACTGATATGTTTTGTTGAAATTTTTAATTTTTTATCAGGGTGAATGGAGGGTGGGCTTTTTTATTTTAAGAGTTGTTTTTTTAAGATAATTAAATCTTAATATTTTCTGTCAGGCGGAAAATCTTTCAGCAACAACATTTTAAAACAAGAAATAAATAGTTTAATAATAAAAGAGATAAAAAGATTCGAAAAATAACTTGCATTATGAATTTTTAGTATAAAAATTTATTTGAACAAACAACGATTTGTGATTATGAATTTTTAGTATAAAAATTTATTTGAACAAACAACGATTTGTGAGTGATTAAACAAAATATGCAAATATTAAGGAATTATAAAAAAGATGGAAAATTTATTAAAACAATATTTTGGCTATGATGAATTCAGACCAATGCAGTCAGATATTATAAAAAATACTCTGGAAAAAAAAGATTCTCTTGTGATTATGCCGACTGGCGGGGGAAAATCTATCTGTTATCAGCTTCCCACATTAAAATTTGAAGGACTTACTTTAGTTATATCACCGCTTATATCTCTGATGAAAGATCAAGTAGATGGATTAAAAGCAAATGGCATTAATGCGGAGTATATCAATTCCTCACTTTCACAGGAAGAAATTATGGACATTCAAAAAAGAATTCAGGGAAAAAAAGTAAAATTGCTTTACATTGCTCCGGAGAGATTAGCATCAGAGGATTTTATAATATTTTTAAGCATGTTAGAGATAAGCTTGATTGCGATTGACGAAGCGCATTGCATTTCTGAGTGGGGGCATGATTTTCGGCCTGAATACAGAAATCTCAAATCACTAAGAATAATATTTCCGGAATCTCCGATTATAGCATTAACTGCAACAGCAACGGAAAAAGTAAGAACAGATATATTAAAACAATTATCATTAAGAGATCCTGAAATATTTATTTCAAGTTTTAACAGGAAAAATTTAAATTTAAGAGTTGTAGAAAAAAAGAAATCCATGGAGAGAATTGTAAAAATATTAAAAGAGTACAAAGACAAATCAGCAATTATTTATTGCTTCTCCCGTAAAGATTCAGAAAATATTGCGGAAAAATTAAGATACAACGGATTTAATGCTCTTCCTTATCATGCGGGACTTAATAATGAAATAAAAAAACACAATCAGGAATTATTTATTAAAGATAAAGTAAATATTATTGTAGCAACAATTGCTTTTGGAATGGGAATTAATAAACCAGATGTTAGATTAATTATTCATCACACTTTTCCAAAAACACTTGAAGGATATTATCAGGAAATAGGCAGAGCTGGCAGGGACGGGCTTCCAAGTGATTGCATTCTTTTTTATTCAAGAGGAGATAAAAGAAAGCACGAATTTTTTATTGACAAGATAGAAAGTCAGCCAACTCAAAATAATGCAAGAGCTAAATTGCTTCAAGTTATGAATTATTGTGAAAATAATTCCTGCAGAAGAAAGCAGACACTTAAATATTTTGGAGAGGATTTTTTGGAAGATAATTGCGGAGCCTGCGATTCTTGTTTGAAATTATTAGAACCCATAAGAATAAATCAAAAAAAATTAATTCCAAAAGAATTAAAAAAACAAATGGAATATAATCCGGAACTATTTGAGGAATTAAGGATTCTAAGAAAGCAAATTGCTGTTCAAAAGAATGTCCCTCCATTTATAATCTTCGGAGATGTTTCTTTAAGGGAAATGGCTGGCTCTTTTCCAAAAGATAATGAAGAATTTTTAAATATTAAAGGAGTTGGACAGCAAAAGTTAGAAGATTTTGGAGAATTGTTTTTAAAAGTGATAAATAATTATGCTGACGAAAAGAGAAATAATAATACTAATCTTTTAAACTCTAATAAAGAAAATAACTTAAAAGAAAACTATCATAACCGATTAGAAGAAATTAAACAAAATTTTCCAAATGCTTATGAGTCTTGGAAAGAAGAAGACGATATAAAATTAAAAACATTAAATTCTGAAAATAAAACTATTTCTGAAATTGCGCAAATTTTAAAACGCCAGCCAGGAGCAATTAGATCAAGATTAATGAAGTTTAGATTGGTGTTTAACTCAACCACGCTTGGGTGAGTTTGTTGAAAAACTTCCTGTTTTTCATTCCCCATTTAAGTGTAAGCCTCCTTTAACTCGACAACGCTTTGGCGAGTTTGTCAAAAAATTTCCTATTTTTTGTTCGTTTTTAACTCAACCACGCTTGGGCGAGCGATTTCGCGAGACAAACTCCTCCCCATTATTCCGAGCGAGGTCGGGAGTAGAGTTTGTTCATACATCATTAAAAGCATTATAATGCAAACTCATTAATAAAAATCAGTAAATTAATTAAAGCAGAAATCAGGCAGTAAAAACAATATTCCTTAATTATTTTTGCCTGAATAAATACAAGAAATAAAGAGAATAATAAAGATGCCCCGCTGATAATTTTAGTCAAAAACAGCAATTTTTCTGACACAAAAAATAAATACAAGGCCAAAAATAAAATCAAAATATAATAAAACAATCCGAGAATATCATTTTTTATAAAAAAGACTGCATTCCATTTACTTTTCAAAACTTCATCGCATCCGCCGTCAATCGGACAGACTACCGGTTTTTTCTTTAGCCTGTTTTTTATAAGAAAACCGGGAATAAAAATTCCAAGTAGTGCAAGAACAATTAATGAAACTATAAATTCTGATTGCATTTTATTATTTCTCCTCTTTAATTTGATTTCCTGTTAAATTTGTCAAAAATTTCCTGTTTTTGTTCCCCTTCTTTTTGTATGATAAAGCTATAAGAGCCAATGCCATGAACAAGATTGCAATATCTCTGAATAGGATTTCTAAATTCATAATATTTCCAAATAAAATTAAAAACAAAGTTATAGAAGATAAAATTGAAAGCGTAAAAGTTTTATAATCAAATAATAATCCAATTCCCAAAAGAATTTCAAAAATAGAAAAAACCATTAAAAATATTTCTTTTGATATTATAACTCCAAGAAAGTTAGGAACAAATCCAATCCAATTTGTCGGATTTAAGAAAGAAGAAATGCCGGCATAAAAAAACGCAATTGCCAGACCTGACCTCAATAAAAAAGAAATTAAAATGTTTTTATTTTGTTCTTTCATTTGTCTTATAGATTAATGAGACCAAGAAGAACGAAAATTCTTGAGTCTTCCTCTTTTAAATTTTTTCATCTTAAAATTATTTTACTTTCCAAATTTCTCCGTCGCAGTCATATTTTGAACAGCTTAAAAGCACAGGAGAATATTGCACAAAGGGTTCGCAGGAAATCTTATTTAACTCTCCTGTAAAACATTTTTCACTGACCTTTTGACAAAGTCTTTTTTCATCCATTAATTCATATCCTTCGGAACAAATTATTTTTTCTCTTTCAACACACTCGCAGTTGTTTTCAAGAGCTATTTCTTTTTTGCTTCCTTCTTTTACAACATTTCCTGTAAAATTCTTAACTATAAAAAAACCAGAAACTAATAATGCCAATACTAAAATTGCGGCTAAAATTTTTCTTGACATTTTAAGAAACAATAATTTTTCCGTCTTTACTTGGCTGCAAATGATTATGATAAGCCCAACTGCCGACGTGTGTGTTGGATGAAAAGCACTGGCAGGCCAAACTTCAGTAATTAACTTATTTATCCAAGTTACTTTATCGCCTTTTTTTATTTCTAAATTTTTTGAGACAAATCCCTCATTCGTAATTTCTACAAAGTGTTCTGTTAGTTCAGGAGTTTCTGAAATTATATCTTCCTGAGGAGGTCCTAAATTTTCTTCAGAAGTTTCATCCTGAGTGTTTTTTTTAGAAAGCAAATTGATTCCCAAAATTATTAGAACAATTACTGCAATAATTACTATGCTTATAACAACTCCACTGCCACTGGTTTTTTTAGCTTTTTTTGCCATATTTAATATAAAACTTTTAGATTTATAAATATTGGGTATTTAACAAGGAATAATTTTATTCTTACTTATATATTCATAAGCGCTGTAAGCAGCAGTGCATCCGTCGGCAACTCCGGTAATTAACTGCTTAAATGGTTTGTCTGTAACGTCACCGGCTGCAAAAACTCCCTTAACATTTGTTTCAGAAGTTTTATGATTAAGAATTATTTCTCCTTTTTTATCTGTTTTTACTCCTATTTTTTTTGCAAGGTCTGAAAGAGCGATATGTCCAATTGCAACAAAAACAGCATCAACTTTTAATTTTCTATTTCCTTTGTATGAATTGTCTAAAATTATTTCCTGCACAAATTTATTTCCTTTTATTTCTGTGATATTTGTGTTATTTATTATTTCAATTTTTTTATTTTTTTTAATTCTTTCCATATTTACCGGCTCTGGATGAATTTGTTCTCCTCTATAAATTATAAAAACTTTTTTTGCAGATTCAGCTAATACAAGAGCATCTTTTGCTGCTGAATCACTTCCACCGACTAAAGAAACAATTTTGTTTTTGAACAAAGGCCCGTCGCACAAAGCGCAGTAATTTACACCCTTATTTTCAAATTCTTTAGAACCGGGAACATCTAATTTTTTCCATTTAGTTCCTGTTGCAAAAATTATTGCCAGAGTTTTATATTCTGATTTATTTGTTTTAACTGCAAAACAATTTTTTTCTCTTTTTATATCGCTGACTTTTTCTTCTGTTATTGTTGTTAATTTGTAGCTTTTAGCATGCTCTTCTAATTTTTTTGCAATCTCCTGCCCAGTTAATCTGATAAAACCAGGATAATTTTCAACAATAGTTGTGGTGGTAATTACTCCACCTACTGGCAATTCAGAGCCGTGGCTTGCTCCAAGAACCAAAGTTTTTAATCCAAGTCTTGCAGAGTACATTGCAGCAGCCAAGCCAACTCCTCCTGCTCCGACGATAATTACATCAAAATTCTTTTTTACCATTTTAATATTCTTAATTTATTTTTTTCCCATTTTCATAAATATACATTTTTCTTTTTGCAAGTTCTTTAAAAAAATGCTTGCAGGGAACAACTGCTTCAGGAGCATAAACCCCTTTTTCTTTTATAAGATTATCTTTTAACATTTGTGAAATTACTGAAATTGTTCTACCAGTATCAACATTGCTTCCTGCATCTTCCCATCCCGGCAGACTTTTTACAATACAATTCATTTCTATTTTAATATCTTTGTTGTTTTTCTTTCCGCAAATTTCCACCCATAAGTTTTCCACTTCCATATAATTTTTAGGCCATTTAATTTTTTTTAGGACTTCAGTTGTAAAATTAATTGGTTTTATTTCTTTTTCATTAATTTTAATTGGCTCTTCTGAATTAAATCCTAAATCAATTAATGTTTGAATTGCCTTCATTGAATGCTCGGGAAATCCTGCCATATAGTGAATATTTTTTAATCCCTTATTTTTAAAATATTTGGAAAAACTATATACTTCTGAATGAACAATACAATAAACTGTTTGCTTACCTACTTCTTTAAAATTCTTTGTTCCTTTGCAGGTCATTCTTTTTTCTTTTACAAATTTTCCGTCATGATAAGTTATTGGATTTTCTGTGAATTCATCAAAAATACTTTGAATTGAATACGGGACAACAAATTTTTTTATATTTGAATCCCAGACAAACCCTAAATAAATTGTCTTCACAGAATCAAGTTTTTCAAGGACATGAGCAGTCATTACATTTACAATTCCGGGAGTTGAACCACAGCCGGTTATATTTATAATTCCTGTTTTTTTAAAAGAATCATGCAATTTGAATTGTTCTAAAGTTATTTTCTGCAATCCTCCAAGATCAGTCAACGATTTTTTTGTTTTTAAGCAGGCTTTCATTATTGCAACATTAAAAATTAGCTCAGCGCAATTAACAACTACTTCGGCATTTGAGCTTTTTATTGCTTTTGCAATTTCTTCTTCATTTCTTAAATCAACTTCTATAAATCCGGTTTTTTTATTTTTGAGCAAATTTTTTATTCTTGTTTTGTCTCTTCCAACGAGAAGAACAGAATATCCGGATTCAATTAAATCACGCGCGCAAATGCCTCCTTGCTGTCCGGTTCCGCCAAAAATTATAAAATCGTATTTCATTTCAACTTCAAAGCTTTTTTTAATTTTTCTTCATCAAAACCAACAATTAATTGCTTGTCAATTTCAATAACCGGAACTCCCATTTGCCCGGATTTTTCAATCATTTCTTTTGCTGCTTTTTTATCTGATGTAGCATTAATCTCTTTAAACTTAATTTTATTTTCTTTGAAGAATTCTTTTGTTTTTTTACACCAAGGGCATGTTGGAGTTGTATAAATTTTTATCACCATTTTTATTCCCCCTAATAATAAGAAAAATTAAGTATTTATTAATCTTACTGCAAAAGATTTAATCTAATTTATTTTTAGAAATAACTCCGCCTGAAATATTGAAGAAATATTTCAGAGATTCATTGTCATCTTTATCCCACACATAAAAAGAATACTTCCCGTCTTTAAACTTTATGTGGGAATAACTAAAAATCCCCTGATTGTCAACTTTTTTTAAAGGAGTTTGCCTTCCTTCTTCATCAGCAACAAAAGCCTGCATGCCTTCGGGAGAATCATCTTTGAAAACCACATATTTCTCTCCCATTTTCTTAAGTCTTGGTCTCTTTGATTCAAAAAGAGTTTCAAGAAAACTTTTATTGTTTTTTACTTTCAAAGAAAATTCTTCTTCAGTATTGCTTTTTACGTTATAGGAATTCATATTTTCCCTGACTGCTTCTTCCAAATTTCTTTCATCAGATAATTTATCGTAAGATTCTTTTAATTTAGCATATTTTCCTTTCCATTCAGAATCTCCGCTTTTTAGACTAAGAGCATAATCTTTTTCCAATTCTGAGTATTTTTTTTCTAAATTATTAGTTTCCAGAATTTTTTTCGCAATTTCTTTTTCTACAAAAGCATATACTTTAAAAAGTGAATCATATTTTTCCAGAAGCCAAACTTTATCTGTGTTGTCCGCGATTTTGTATTTTTCTAATTCACCTGAAATTTTTTTCTTTGCTCCTTTAATACTGCCTAATTCTTGATTTAGTTTTTTAATTTCTGAATTGGTTTTTGAATACAAATTTAAAACTCTTTCAAGGGAATCAGAATAAAAATTTGTTTTATTCTTTGAATCAATATAACTATTTTTAAGATTATTATTATTAAAAGCTAAATTCAAGCTATCATCTCTTAAAGAATTAATTTCTGTTTTTTGTTTATCAAGAGTGTTGTTTTGTTTGTAGTTGCACCAGCCAAGAGATAATAATCCAATCAAACTAATTCCTAAAAGAGTATTTTCTAGTTTTCCCATATTTTTATAGAATTTTAAACTTTATAAATATTTCCTTATGTAATAATTTTAAAATTACAACAATACCTAATTGACTTTTCACAAAACAATTTCAAATTCCCCTAATTCTTTTTTCAGCAGCTCAAAAACTTTTGGATTAACTTTGAATTCTCTTTTGCCTTTTTGTTTTTTAATTTCTTTTTCAACTTCATCCATCTCGCAATCTTCAATTTTATCTGTTATCTTTTTTGTTTTCATGTCCTTGAATAAAAAGCTTATTCCTTCAAAATTTAATAATTCAGAAGTTCTTTCAAGACCTTTTTCCTTGTATTTAATGAGCATTTTTCCTTTTTCTAAAGGAAGCAATTCACATCTTTGAGAATATTCTATTAATATATTTATTAAAAAATTGGCATTTTTTCTGGCACTGTCAACTTTATGCGAATTCAGTTTTCCTTTTTTAAAATCAGCTCTGGCTTTAACTATTTCATTTAATATTCTTAAATGCTGATTGGTAAACTTTCCCACTTTGACAAAATTTTTTTCAAAAGATTCAATAATTGCTGTTTGCGATTTTTGATTTGTTAATTGCCCCAATAATTCAAAAACATCTTTGTAAATTTGTTCAATGGTTTTCTCGCTTGTTCTTTTTTCAATTTGCTCTCTTAACTCTTTCATTCTTTTAATATAATCTTCCATATTTAATAGAAGCCTGTCAACTTCTTTTCCCGAAACTTTTTTAATTTTGCCGTGTTCATATCCTTTATAATATTTTATAACAATTTCTTCAAGAATGTCTAAATATTTTTTTTCCAGCATTTTTTCCTTATCAACAAAAATATTTTTCATTTCAGAAACAACCTGTTTTGGCGTCGGTGGAGGTAATCCATAAAGCATAAGCAAAGCCTGGCTTGGAGTAATGACTCCCCAATAAATCTCTCCGATGACAATTTCTAATAATGTTCTTTCAGCTCTTTTGGTTGTATTATCTCCCATAGACATAAACATATCAATAGATTCCGGGGAGGGTTTAAGTCTGCCCATTTTTAATAAAGTTTTCCAGGGCATAAAAGTCCCTCGGTCATAAAGCGGAACTCCGTCGCGAATAAAAGTAAACATTACCGGATGAGCATCTTTTACACCTTCCCAAAAATCAGTTAAAAGATAAATCTGCGGTTCAAGCTTGTTTTCAACGCCTGCAAGAGCAGAGGCTTCTGCAACATACTGATAAATAATTCCTCTTAACCTTTCTTTTAATTCCAGGCGGGGCATTCTTTTAACGTCGGTATCATTAATAATAACAAAAACATCAACATCTGAAGTTTTTATCGCTTCTCCCCTTACTAAACTCCCCGCAATAACATATGACACAACATATTTCTCAAATTTTTGCAAAACTAATGACTTGTGAATTTCTGCAACTCTCAACGCTCCGAGAATCCCTTTATCATAAAGTGGAAAAGACATTGCTATTGCCCCATTTAATTCAAATTTTTGGTCAAGGCAGATTTCCCAAATATTAGACGGAGTCCTGATATGAAGCCAAATTTTTGGATGCTCCGCTTTTTCAAACTGTTTTAAAATTTCAGATTTTATTTTAGGAATTTCTTTTTCTTTTTCGTCCGGCACAATTAAATGCAGATGCGTGTGTTTTTCCGCGTCTTTAGGAACATCTTCCTCTTCAATAAAAAACCTGATTGCCTGCGGAGGCAAAATACTTATTGCTTTAATATATGGAAATTTTTTTATAATAAAATTTTTTAATTTTTCAAGTTCTTTTTTGGTTTTTTCTATTTCTTTTTTAGCTTGTTCTGGATTAGGAAATTGTTGCGCAGATTCTTTAATAGATTCACCGACACGTTTTTTTTCTAAATTCATTTCCGGACTAGCTGATGTTTCAGCATACTTTTTGTTTAAATTCATCTCCGGAATTTCGTTTTTTTTATCGTCCATATTTTAAATAATTATTATTTACTTATAAAGATTACTGATTGGAAAATCTCTGCTAAACTCTTCAGAGATCATCTTCCCCAAATTCTTTCTTCCTCTTAAATACGAGCTCCTAAGAGTAACCTCAGGTATATTTAATTCCCGACTTGCTTGTTTATAAGAAACTTTATTTTTTAAGAGACGTAATTTTATTATTTCTTTTTGAGATTGCGGGAGTTTTTCTATTGAATTATTTAAAAAATTTTGCACCAATTTTCTATCAAAATATTTGTCTTGGCTGATAAAGGTGTTTTGCTCCAGATAATTGAGAGAATCATCACTTTCAGAAATTAATTTATTTTTCAAAGGATTTCTTTTTTCTTTTCGCGTATGGTCAATAGCTGTATTTTTAACTATTTCCTGAACCCATCCATAAAATGATTTTCCTTTTCTTTCATCATATTTTTCAAGATTACGAAAAACTTTAATTAGAGAGTCCTGAATCACATCTTCCCTATCTTCTTTGTTTGGAAGATAATTATATATCTCGCTCAACAGAGAATTTCTCTTAATTGATTCAAATTTTTTTAATGCCATGCTTTTAAGAATTTATTTACCTTTAAATATCTTTGTATTTTAATTACTTTAAAGTTATTACAAAAAGAAAGATTTAAATATATCCTATTATATCTTGTCTTATGAGATACGAACAAAAACAAAAAAAAATTGAACAAAAAACTTATGATTTTATAGATGAAATAGCAAACGAATTTGATTTAAAGGTTCCATTTTATCCGGAGATTTATTGGGTTGGTCAGAAATTAAAATTCGAAAAACTTGGAATTAAAAAACAATATAAAAAAGAATTTCAAGAGATAAAAGAAAAAAAAGGAGCAATTTATTTTTATGAACCTAAGATAATTTTAATTTCAGAAAATGTTAATTCATCAATAGCAGAAGAAGCGGGTCATTTTGTTCATTATATTAATTCTAAAGTCAATCCAAATAAAATGACTATGAATAATTATGTTGATCATGAATCCTGGAAAATTTTATCAGAAGCAATAGGTTATTTTTGTTCAAAATTAATCAATCCTGAAAGAAAGCCTCTTTATGGCGAATTTAAAAATTTTGAGAATTATGTAAAAGATTTTTGCAATAAAAAAGATGTAAAAATAGAAAATCTTGAAGAAATAGTTGAAGATAATCTTAAAGTTCTGCCAAGTTTTTTTGTTTACAAACACGGCTATGATTTGGGAGAAGAATTGTACAATCATTACATTTCCGGAAACATAAATAAAAAACAAATTAAAAATTTAATAAAAAATCCATTTAAAGAAGAGTTTTCTGCAACAAAAAAATTTCTCTATTTGAGGGAAAAATACCTTAAAAATAATTCACGTTTCTTTAAAAAAAAGGCTAACCAAAACCTTAAAAATTAATTTTATCTTATTATATTCTTATATTATTAAGGTCCGTTAGTCCAATGGCAGAACAGCTCGTTTACACCGAGCAAACACAAGTTCGATTCTTGTACGGACCATTTTTTGAAATGTATTCTTAAATGAAAAGAAAAAGAATACATTTTCCATCAAGGATGGCTAAATATTTTAAAGCGGAGCGAGAAACAAAAAACAGGAAATTTTTTGATAAACCGCCCAAGCGTGGTCGGTTTAAAGGAAAGGTTTCGTGGGCAATTTCGCGAGCGAAATTAATTCACAACGGAAGTAGTCGTGAATTAAGGAAAACCTTGGTTTTCATTCGGTTCGATGAAGAAGGGACCATTTACCAAAAAGATTATATAGTTTATTTTTCTATGAAGATTATGGAATCGGTAAATTTGACGGATATTTATAAGAAACTAAAAGAAATAGAAAGAAATATGGCAACAAAAAGAGAGTTAGCTCAAACTATGGAAACTTTTTGTATCCTATCTAATGAAGATACTTTGCATCAAATCGAATCCAGCGAAGAAGATATTAAAAGAGGAAAATTCAAACAAATAAGTTCTGTTGAAGATTTATAATGGAGTGGAAAGTTATATCAACTGAAACTTTTTCTAAACAATTCAAAAAACATAAAAAAGATGGAGAGTTTGTAAAAATCCTCAATAACAAAATCAAAAGATTAAAAGAAAATCCAGAAAATGTTGGAGGTTATTTATCTGGAAAATTGCATGGTTATAAATCCACCAGAATTTTAAGGAAATTAAGACTTGTTTTTAAAATATTAATGGAAAAACAAGAAGTTCATTTAATGGCTATTGACCATAGAAAGTTTGATTATGAGAGATTTGATTTTGATTAAATTCATACTAAAAAGATTAAAATGTTCATAGATATTCATTCTCACATTGAAATCTGCGAAGATATTGATGTCATTATTGAAAAATAGAAAAGATTAAAAACTGCTGTAAATTATAATAATTATCAAATCCCCGGTATGGCCTTAGGGTAATGCCGGGCTTATTTATTTTTATGGAAAAGAGAAGAGCCATTATTTTTATTGACGGAAGCAATTTTTATCATAATTCTAAATCATTAATTAATAAACCTTCTAAGATAGATTTCAAGAGCCTATCAAAATTTATCTGTGATAACTTTAAATTAGAACTAAAAGAAATTAGATATTACAATGCAGTCCCGGACATTTCTGACAATGAAACTATATATTATAAGCACATGGGATTTTTAGACAGATTAAAAAAACAAGGGATAATTGTTGAAGAAAGAAAACTTAAGAAAATAAAAGAATTAAAAATAAAAATAGAAAAAGGAATTGATGTTATGATTGCTTCTGAAATGATTAGAAAAACATTAGTAGAAAAGAAATGTGAAGTTTGCATATTAATTTCAGGTGATGCTGATTTTATTCCAGCAATGCAGATAATCAAAGATGCAGGATATGAGGTTATTATTTGTTCTCCGCGATATGGATTTTCTAATGAACTAAGACAGGGCAAATTTAGATATTTAGTTTTAAAGAAAGAGGATTTAGAGAAATGTTCATAGATATTCATTCTCACATAGATATTTGCAAAGATATTGACACCTTTATTAAGAACGCCAAAAAGAAAAATGTAAAAATCCTAACAGCCGGAACAAGTCCAAAATCAAACAGAGAAATTTTAAAACTAAAAATAAAATATCCTGAAATAAAGATTTGCTTGGGAATTTATCCAATAGACGCATTAAAAATCTCTGAAAAGGAAATTGATTCTGAAATTGAATTTATTAAAAAAAATAAAGAAAAAATTTCTGCAATAGGAGAAGTTGGAATTGACTTGAAACACGCAAAAGAAGATAGTTTAGAAACTCAAAAAGAAAATTTAAAAAAATTTGGGAATTTAGCTAAAGAATTAGATATCCCTATTATAATACACTCAAGAAAAGCAGAAAAAGAGTGCATAGAGCTTTTGGAAAAATTAAATTATAATAAAATAATTATGCACTGCTTTAGCGGGAATATGAAATTAGTAAGTAGAATTATTAATAATAACTGGAATCTTTCAATACCTGCAAATGTCAAACACTCAGAGCATTTTCAAAAAATAGTTGAGCAAACTCCAATTAAACAATTATTCTGTGAAACAGATTCTCCATTTCTGCATCCGGACAAACTTAGAGATAATGAACCTGCAAATGTAATTGAAAGTTATAAAAAAATATCGGAAATAAAAAAGATTTCTTTAACAGAAGTTGAAAAAAAGATAGAAGAGAATTATAAGAGATTATTTTCAAGAGATTAATGCAAATTTAAAATTAAATCGTCTGCACAACTTGAGGCCTTAAACTCTCAGATTTGTTTTCCTGAATAATTATCGGATTCTTTTCAAAAATCATGTTTCTTATTTTTAACTGATAATCAAGTCGAATTTCTATAGTATTATTTTCCAGCTTCGCATTAAATCTCCAATTCGGAATTTCTCTTAGATTTACTTTAGACATTCTTAAAAATTTAGAAGCATCAAAAATCTGTATTCCTACTATAAACTTTTCTTCATCAATATCTATAACCATATTCTGAAACTCTATTGAAAAGTCATATTCCCTGTCTTTTATTTTAAAAAATAGAATATCATTTACAAAATCGTAATTCATTTCTCCTTCTGCTTCCAAATGTCTTGATTTCATATCTTTGGGATCTGCCATTCTTCTATAAAATAAAAAGTAACTATTTTAATCTTTCTATCATTAAAAGCAATTATCATTTTAAGGTTTTTGTTTTTATACTTGTAAAAAACAGCGCAATTTTTATTATACTGAAAACCAATCAAAAAAGGCGTTTCTTGAGTTAAAATCTTTCTCAATTCATCACAAGTGTATATTTTCCTTTGTTTTTCACTTAATCTAAAAAACGTGTGAGAGGCGCATTCTATTTGTTCAGGTTTATACTTTTTGATAAAACCGATAAATTCTGCAATTTCAACTTTCTTTTTAATTTTAGTTTCTTCAAACATGCTAATTTCAAGAGCAAAAGCATATAAAAATATTTTTATTTCCTTAATTTATGAAAATCTTAGAAATTACATAAAAAAGATAAATAAAATAATATAAAATATTGGAACAATTCCAAACATAGTAAATTCAGTAAGCCTATGCAATTTTTGAACTAATTTGTCCTTTTTTCTTTCATATAATTCCAGCAAAAACACATTAAATACAAAGCTAAGTAATATTATGAAATAAGTTAAAACCATAAATTTATCAATAAAGGTTAAATATCCGACGGGCGGAATTTGGTTGCCTAAAGAAATATGGAACATTACTGATGCAACTAATGCAGAGCCCACCATTGCTAATCTTGTAGTTATTTTGTCCGGGTCAAGAATAAAACTTGAGAGCATTACTAAAATAATAAAAATAATTGGAAGAAAAGTTTTGAAAATTGCATTAATTTTAATTCTTGAAATAGGGATTGTAAAAACATATTGCGAATAATTTTCATCATATATTTCATATCTATGGATTTGCGTTTCTGCTTTCCAATCTTCAATATTCCAGCCAGTAAATGCTATTGAATCATCAATTCCGCTCGCTTCTAAATCCGGAAGATATTCTAATTCTTCAATTGTTTTTTTCTTGTCCTCAATTATAATTTGAATGTTTTGCCGGTCAAATGGAAATTTTTTCAAATCAACTTGGCTGTTCAAATTTGCTTGTATTCTATAAAATTTTTCATAAGGCGCATCAATAATTTTATCAACTGAAGAAGCCCGACCATTCATAAATTCAAAATCCTGCTTCGGACAAACACTCTCGCATTTTAATGATAAATAAAAATCTGCAGTGAATACGCCAGTTGAAATGTCAAATTTCCCAAGATTTAAAACATAAACTCCAACTTTTATTTGGTTTTCTGAATTTAAATTTGTTGTTTGGTTTTCTGTTTCATTTGTTCCTGTTTCAGTTTTTGAAAGGATTATTATATTATTGGTTAAATTATCCGCTAATATTATAGGAGCAAGGATTAATATCATTAAAATAGTTAAAAATAATTTTTTCATGCTTTTTTATCATACTCTTTATTTTTAAGTTTTATTATAATGTAAAATAATTGTTTTCCCATAAATAATAAATTTTTAAATAACATTTGTTTATTAATTAATAAATAATATGCGTGAGTAGTTCAGCGGCAGAACGTCTCGTTGCCAATGTGGGAGAACCAATGTTCCTTGACAATCAACCTCCTTTAAGAGAGAAAAGCAAACACGAGATAACCCGAGTTCGAATCTCGGCTCGCGCATTCAAAAAATATATTTGTTAATTCAAAAACATAAATATATTTTGGAACGAGGTTTCTTATTAACTTCGAATCCGAGCGACTTCACGGAAGGTAAATTATTTTTATCAATCTCTGAGTGAGGTCGGGAGTTCGGCTCGCGCATTCATGGATTTGTAAAATCCATATTTAGTTGAGGTTGGCTAAATATTTTAAAGCGAAAAGGAAAGGTAGCGTTAGGAAAACCTTGGTTTTCCCACGGTTCGAAGAGAGGCTCGCGCATTTTTTAAATTTTTATTCCTGTAGGGCTTTAGCCAAATCTATAAATTTTTTATTAAAAAATCCAATTAACTTCTTGTTAAGAATTGCAGTGCTATTAAAAAATAATTTGCTAAAAGTACAAAAATAAAAATTTAAATGGTTTGAGAAATTTTTTTAGCATTAAACTTAAAATAAGATAGATCTTTAAATCCCCGTTGGTAAAAATATTTAAACACTATTAAAAAATTACAGAATAGTGTTTAAACTTGATAATAACAACATAAACAAAAGATTTATAAACCCCTTTTCCATAACATTTAACATGACAAAAAATAATCTTGTAAAAAAGATTTTGAATGCAGGAAAAAAAGTTGCGGGAAAAACTTTTTTATACGGAAGTTTAATCACAGCGCCTTTTTTATATTCTAGCAATGCTAATGCTCAAGTTTCTACATTAAATGAAAAAGGAAGCGCATTAGGAACTAAAGTTTTGCAAAAAGATATGCTTAATGCTTATGACATTCCGGGATATGTTGTTATAGATAAATCTGATAAAGATAAAACTCCTATTGAAACAGTAAAAGTTTATCCAACTTTTTCAACTATGAGGGGAAATAATGAACTTATCCCTAGAGTAGTCTTTGGCACTGAGAAAGCTCAAATTGATGGAAAAGATGCTGATGTATTCAAATATACTTCAGATAATGATACTAAAAAAAATATTGAAGATCTTTTTGTAAAAAAAGGAGAAGGTGGAGGACTTATAACACTTAGTGCAACTGAAGCGCAAACAGCAGGATTCCATACAATTACAACAGACAATGGAACTTTTGTTTATTTCCCTCTTGATTCAACTAATAATTTAGGTGATGAAATGAAAGAAAAAATCAAAAAAGGAAAAAATATTGGAGTTATTTTCCCTGCAGATAATATGGTTATTTATGAAGATATTAATCCTAAAGATAGATCAATAGAATATTTAGTAGGAATGCCTAATAAATTATTTTTACTTAATTTAGATGAAAATGATATTGCTGATCAAGCTCTTCATCAAGAAGGAATAGATGCATTAGATTCTTTAGGAAGAAAATATTTATCTTCTGAAAAAGCCGAGTCTATTTATTTGGCTGGAAATTTAATTAATGGAAAAGCAAATGATTTTAAGAATTTTGCCTTTTTAGATGGAGTCCAGCCTGATGAAGAAAAAACTCCTTCAAATTTAAATGGAAGAATAAAACTTGGAGTAGGATATACCATTCCAGCAGGATTTGTCGGTGAAATTAATCCGCAGGTTCAACTTGGAAAAAAATCTTTTTTAGGTCCTTATGTTTCATTTTCAAATTCAACAAAATCTCTTGAAAATCTAACTCAAGAAGACGGATTCAGAGAAGTTGTTAGTGTTCCTGCAAAAATGTATTTTGTAAGCACAGGAACAGAAATAAAAGAAAATACTAAAACTACAAATAATCTTAGTTTAGGTTTAGCTCTTTCATATCTTGCTTCTCCAAATTTAGAAGCATTTGTTAAAGCAGGATTTATCGGACAAGAAACAAAAAAAACAATGACAAGTTCAGGCGAAGAATATATGGAAATTGACGGAGTTAAAGATCAATCATCTGTACAATCTTTTAATGAAACAAATAATTTCACAGAAAGAAAAATGTCTGGTTATGTTGGCGCTGGAGTAGAATATTCTCCTTTCGCTAAAAAAGATAATGCTTTAAAAAATATTTCGGGTTATGGTGAAGCAGGTTATATAATTGGTTCAGGAGCAATGGGTTCATTAGGAGTAAAATATAATTTAAATAAATCAAATAAAGAAAAAAAATCAGAATAAAATGAAAACAAAAAATATTTTAAAATCAATTTTCGGAATAGTTTTCTTATTAGCTTTTGCTTCAATGGTTTCTGCAGGAATTTGGTTTGATTTTGAATCAGACCCAAGCGCAAGTTCAATGACAGTTTCTCAAGGAGCCCAGCTAAATTTAGTTTTAACAGCTTCTTCACATAATAATATAATTGTTTCTAATGAAAAACTTGAAGCAGTTGGAATAGGAACACTTAAATCATGGAATGAACCGGGTTCACAATTCGGCTCTACACATTTATGGACTAAAACACATACTTTAGATACTAATATTCTTGGCGCAGGAACTTTCACACTTAGATTTTCAGCTCAGACAAGCGCAGGAACAGAATCTGCAGATTTAACTCTTGTAGTAAATCCCGTTGATACAACTGCTCCGGTAATTACTATATTAGGAACCAATCCATTAACTATTGCTCTTGGAAGTGTTTATACTGACGCTGGCGCAACTGCCTTGGATAATCTTGACGGAGATTTAACTTCACAAATTCAAATAACAAATAATGTTAACACAGCTGTTGCTGGAACTTATTCTGTTATTTATTCAGTTTCAGATTTAGCTGGAAATTTAGCAACTGCAACAAGAACAGTAACTGTTTCTGCAAGTTTAGATATTAATGCTCCGGCAATTATAATCTCAAGCCCTGTAAATGCGCAAACTTACACAACTGCTGTAACTAATATTACTTATATTCCAAATGATGCTGAAGGAAATTTAAACCAATGCTGGTACTCATTAAATGGCGGAGTTACAAATTCTACTGCAGTATCTTGCAGCAACGGAGTATCAAATTTATTCTCAGGTTTAGTTCCGCAGCAAGGTTCAAACACCTGGACTGTTTGGGCAAATGATTTATCTGGAAATTTAGGAACTGCTTCAGTTACATTTACTGTAAACGATTTAGTTGGTCCAGTGATTACTGCTGTCAGCCCAATAAATAATGAAACATTAGATGACACAGACGTTACATTAAAAGTTTCTGCAAATGAAGACGCTGTTGTTAAATACAGCTTGAATGGTGCAGCAAATGTGACAATGACAAAAACATCAAACTTCGCATTTGAATCAGCTTTATTAGATCTTGACGACGACGAGGAGTACACAGTTATTTACACTGCAACAGATTTAATGGGAAACTCAGCAAGCTTAACAATAAAATTTAATATTGATGAAGACGCTTCAAACAATGCAGTCGACGATACTTTCTTCAGCGCAGAAGACGAAAATGACGGAATCACAATAGAGCCTGCAATTGATTTGACTGACGAAGAAGCTAAAAAGTTAAACTGGTGGCAAAGATTCATCAACTGGTTAGCAAGATTATTTGGATTAGAAGAAGTTTACTAGGGGTTTTCTAAAATGAAAACTCTAATTTCAACTTTATTTCTTGGAGGGGCTTTGATTTTTAATTCTTATTCTCAAACAACTGAAAAAACAAAAGATGTCTTTAAGCAATACAATGAAAAAGGCCAATTAATAAGAGAGGTTTATGGAAATTTATTGATCGGCAGAGCGTTTAAAGATTTTAAATATGATGAAAAAGGAAATAAGATTGAAGAGAATTATAAAGAAGATAATAATGGGGATGGAAAATTTGAATATCAGGTGATTTCTAAATATGATGAAAATGGAAATAAAATTGGAATGATTTCTAAATATGATAGTGATCTTGACGGGAAGTTTGATCATTTAGTACGAGAGAAATATGATGAAAATGGAAATTTAATTGAAAGGATTCCTAAAAGAGGAAAGATTAAAGATGATTAAAATTGAAACAATTTTTAAAATAGACAATGGATATGTGGTCTTTTGAATTAACAGGATGAATATTAAAAATGAAAAACCTCATTTCAACTTTCTTTCTTGCTAGTGGTTTGGTTATTGGAGGATGCGGAGAAAATAAAGAAGCAAAAATAGAAGAAAAACCTAAATTAGAAAAATACAATGAAGTGAATAAACAACTTCACGAAGATTTCATAAATTTTTGCGGTGAACATCCGAATAAAAAAGAATATGCCGGTTCGGTATACAAAATTGATTTTCCCAATAAGAATTATTCTATAATTTTTGAAGAAAATAGATCTTTTTTAGAGATCAATGCAGACACAAATTTCAGGGATAGTAAAGGAGATGGATTAGATAATAAATCTTCAGATTTATATTCTTTTAGAAATAAAAATACCGGCGCGATAGAAGTCAGATATATTAAAAATATTCCCCCGGAAGAACAATTATCGGCTGGAAAACAATATACAGATAAATTAAAAGAAATAATGCACAACGAGAAATATAAGGAATATTAATTTAAAAAAGATAAGTTTATGAATATTCAATTATTCTTTTTGTAAAATGAATAAAAAATATAATTATGATGCAGAATCTGACTCTCTTTTTATTTGCCTTAAAGAAGGAGAAGAAGAAAGTTTTGAGGAAGTAGCTCCTGGTATAAATATTGAGTTTGATAAAAATAAAGAAATTATTGGAGTAGAAGTTTTAAAAGCCTCTCGTTTTATTAAAACCATGGGAAAAGAAAAGTTGTCTGCTTAAACAGCATTGCATAACAATATGCAACGTTAAATATAAAAATTATTAATTTTTCTTGAACATTAAAATTGCTCTACTCGCGCCTGCTCTCGTAATATTTCTTTTTATTAATTTTAATTTTCTAATTTTCTCTCGCGCAAACGCTCACTTCTTAAATTTATTTGTTATATCATACAGCCGCTGCAAATAGAAATATTTAAATAGAAATTAATTCTTGGTTTTGGATGAAAAAATATCTATTTTTTGGCGGATTCTTTTTGTTATTGTTCTTCTTGCCTTTAATTTTAGCAGTTAATTTGGAAGTTCAAAAAACCAGTTCAGATGAAGTTATGATTATTGATTTAAACGAGCCTGCTGTTTTTGAGCTGTCTATAAAAAATAACGGAGCAACGGATGAGTTTATGATTTACACTTTTTTTGGCTCTGGTTCTCTTCCGGAAGAAAAATCCACAATCAGCTCAGGGCAGACAAAGACAATTAAATTTATAGTTTCCCCGCCATACGATGTTACAAAAACAGGACCAGCAGTTTTTGATTATTTTATCCGCGGTTCAGACAACTCAGAATATAAGGGCACATTAAATGCGAAAGTAATAAATTTAAATGAGGCATTTGAAATAGGCTCGGCGGACTTTGACCCAGAATCAAACTCTGTGGAAATTTATATTAAAAATAAAATAAACTTTAATTTTGAAAACTTGGATGCAGAATTCTCATCTAATTTTTTTACTCTTGATAAATCATTTTCATTAGCTTCAAAAGAAACAAAAAACTTTGAAATAACTCTTGACAAAGAAAAATTTAAACAGCTCACAGCGGGATTTTACACTCTCACGGCAGAAATAACAGCAGAAGATATAATTGCGGATATTGAAGGAGTTATGAAATTTGCAGAAAAAAAATCAATAATAACAGAAACTGAGAAACAGGGTTTTTTTGTAAGCACAACTACAATTACTAAATCTAATAATGGAAATCTTCCTGAAATTGTGCAGACAACTGTTCAGAAAAATATAATCTCCAGACTTTTTACTTCAGTAAATCCATCGCCGGATAATGTTGAAAGAAACAACTCTAAAATATTTTATTCCTGGAACAGAGAATTAAAACCTGGAGAATCGCTGGCAGTTAAAATTAAGACAAACTGGTTTCTTCCTTTAATTTTTATTATTTTAATTATTGCAATTGTTATTTTTGTAAAAGAATATGCAAAGACCGACCTAAAAATAAAAAAAAGAGTAACTTTCGTAAAATCAAAAGGCGGAGAATTTGCATTAAAAGTTTCTCTGCTTATTGATACAAGAAAACCGATAGAAAACTTGCTTATAGTTGAAAGAATTCCGCCGGTATTAAATTTATATAAAAAAGTTTTTGGAAGAGAAATTCCAACGAAAATTGACGAGAAAAGCAAAAAAATAGAATGGCAGTTTAAAAGATTAGAAGCTGGGGAAAAGAGGATGATTAATTATGTAATTTATTCAAAGTTAGGAATTTTAGGAAAATTTGCGCTGCCGAGAACTGCAGGATTTTATGAAAAAGACGGAAAACTTCATGAAGCTTCTTCAAACCAAGCTTTCTTTTTGACTGAGCAGAAGGGGAATTAATAATTTCTTAGAATATTTAGAATTTTGAGAATCATCCTGAAATATATTATCTGCCTTTAGAAGTAATTTCATATTTTACATTTGGAGATTTTTCTTTTTGTAAGAGATATTCATTATTAATTAAAAATTCAATTTCTTTGCTAAAATTATCTTCAACGCAAAATGTCTTTGATTCTTCATTTTGATTTAACAGATTTTTTGCTCTTGTTTCTAAATCATCTACAATCAAAGGTCCCATGGCTGCAAAAACCATGTTAGATTAAAAGGAACTAATTATATAAATGTTTTTGTGATGATTTGGGAAATAAAAAAATCCCAAAAACGATTTTACTCTTAAATATTTTGATAAATTTTAAATTAATGCAAGAGCAAAATCGTTTCCACCAAAATCAATCTTGGGATTTGAAATAAGAAATTTCAATAAATTCTCTTGAATTTAACCAAGATTCGATCTTGAGAATAAAAAAAATCCCCCCACCAAGAACAGAATAAAAGTGTTCAGGTTAAGAATTAATTTTTAAGATTTTCTAGAACTAATCAAAATTAATCCACCAAGAATCATAAGTCCATGAATGGTTTGAGTATTAGTGTTTAAAGTATCCGCCATCATTCTTGAGAGAGTTCTACCCTTAGAAGTATTTGGAAACATTTCTCTTGCTAAGTTTCTTGAAATATTAATGAAAACTTCCTCATTTTCCATTATATAATCTAAATATCAAAGTTTATATAATTTTCTATGTATATGGCTCTGTTGAAAATCTTAATTTGCCGTGAGGTTTAGATTGTGGCAAATCGCCTTTCCATAAATTTCTGCTTTGATTTTTATCCTCCACCAAGTTTTTACATTTGGTTATTTTTTAAAGGGATTAAATAAAGTAACTCATTTTAATAAGTTCTTCAATTTTCTTTTCATAGTCATTTATTTCTTGTTTTCTATTCTTTATATTTTCAATTAAATCTTTTTCTATATCTATATATCCTTTTTTTACAGGTGGAAGATTTAATTGTTTAACTTCATCCAATTCTTCTTCAGAGTGTTTTAAAGTCATTTTATTTATTGCAATCATCTTTTGATAAAGTTCCATTAAAAAATGGAGATTTTGTTTATCATTCTCAATTTTCATAAATCATTTAAGAAATCTTTCTTTTTTAAATTATTGGTTATTTAAATAATTGCTTTTTTATTAACTGCTTTATTTTCTTACCTTCTTTGGTTACCTTATAAAACCTATTTCTTTTTTCGTTCGGGCTTAAGCATTCTATCATTTTCCTTTCTTGCAATTCTATTAAAAGATTACTTACAAAACCGATATTAATTTTTAGTTCTTCTGATAAGTTTGTGGGAGTTTTAGGATTTTCTAAAGCCTCAAAAACAGCCCTTCTATTTTTATTTCTAACAATAAAGCTAATATTATCCCAGTCAGTCATCATAAACAAATGTTTATAAACTATTAAAAGTTTACACGAGTAGTATACGAGTAAAATGAATAGCGTATATAAAAATTGCTGAAGCTACTTGGCATAAGGCAATAAAATTATTAAACTCAGATTGCCCAAATAAACCTTGTGAGTGGTGCGAGGGAAGATGAAAAATAAATTTAGATTAAAATGAAATTAGACTGGTTTAATTTAATAATAGGAATTACTTGGATAGTTATGGGTATAATAGTTTACATCCGTCAGAAAGACATTATACTTTCTACTATCTTTTTTGTAATAGGAATAGTTTTTGCGGGTGTAAAAAGTTTAAAAAAAGTCGAGAAAAATAAAACACAAAAAATTATGGAAATAATTTCAACAATAATAATAGGTTTAGCTGTAATCTTTTTATTTCTTAGCGTATTCGGAGTAATTTAAAATGAAACCAACAAAATTACAAACAAAAAAACTTTATCTTATGATGCTAATTGTAGTAGTAATTGCCCCAACGTTCTACATATTAAATTCCTTAGGGCATACCTTCACAGGAAGTTATTTAATTCCACCTTTGGCTTGGGGTGTTTTTTTAATAATTGTAATTTATAAAGGTATTAAAACAGGGGAATTAAAAAAAGAATTTGAAAAATAAAATGGACAAAGAGACTCAAAATTCAATAAGTGTTACTTTGATAATTATTGCAAATATTTTATTATGGGGGTCTTTATTCATAAAATGTTAAAACAAAGGATAATAAATTTGGTGCTTGTTGCTAGTATACTCCTTGCACTCAGTTATATTATTTGGAGATCATTAAGATGCTAAGTTTTAATATGAGAGAACAAAATCTTAAAAACTAAATAATTTTATTAATAAAATGGCAGAGATATGTAATAAATGTGGGAAAACAATAAGATTGAAATGTGAATTTGAAATGCCTTCTAATTTATTTGAAGGGGAATACTATTGTAATAAGTGTTATGACAAAGTTAGTCAAGAATTTTGTTTAAGTGATTAATTTCTGTTAAAAGAATAATCACTTTTTAGAAGTTAGGAGATAATTTAAAGGAAAAGATTTATTAAAAAATATGAGAAGAAAAAATTTAAATTTATGTGATGAATGTAAAGAAATAATTGGAGGGGTGTCCGCTAAAGCAATGAGAGACACTCCCAAAAGAATATTAAATTGTAAAGGTTCTTATTGCAGTAAATGTGAAAAGAAGAAAAAAGAAAATGACAAGGATAATAATTCCTGAAAGCACGAAGATAGAGATGATAAATACCATAACAAATGTTTTGGTTGTGATATTTGTTTTAACTTCTTTATTTTTGTTATTCTTTCTGATTAAATATTATCTTGATAGAAGAAAAAGAAAATCTAAATAAAAATCCTAAACTTAAAAATTTTTCTTTCAAGGTGGGGAGGAGGATGGTTACGATGACCATTTAATTAGAGAAATTGCCCACCCGCTTTTTGTTTCTTTTTTCTAAAAAGAAAATGGGGGAGTTCCTATTTTGCTTCTTTTTCTAAAAGAAGAATTTATTAAAACCCCAAAATATAGTTAATTGTATGAAAACAGAATGGCAAAAATTTATTGACTTGCTGAATGAAATGTTTAAAGCTCCTGTTCAAAATTCTAGAGATATAATAATTTTATTAGGGCTTTATGGAGAATACATTGTTAACTATCTATTAGAAAAGAAATGTTCAACAGGATTAGAAAAAATTAATTCGCAAGATATTAAACTAAAAATTCTTTTTGAGCTAAAAGAAATTAGTGATTCAGAATACGATGTTTTATCAAAATTAAATATTATAAGAAATAAGTATGCCCATAAATTAGAATTATCTTCAAACGAAGTAAATTCTGTGATAAACACTATGAAAGATATAACAATTAATTGGGATGAAGCTAACGAAGAACCCAAAAGTTTAGAAAAGACAATGAGAGAAAAACCTTTTCTAAAATTTCAATTAGCTTGTGTAACTAAAATAGGATATTTTTTAACTAAAATTGGTAGAGAGAAAGGAGAAGAAATTAATCAAACAATTATTTTTGATATAAAAATTGATAATAAAATTGAGAAGTTTAAAATTATGTGAATTAAATTTTAAAGGGCTGTTCAAAAAAGCTTTAATGCCTCGCACATTCCTTTCTATACGTTTTTTAGATTGTATATAAATTAAATAATTCTTAGACAATTATGGGAAAATTATTTAGTTAAATTTTTATAGTTGAAAATTCTTCTTTTTTAATGAAAGACAGCAAAGTTGCATTGTTTATTTTTGTTGTAATTTTGTTAAGTAGTTTGGTTTCTGCAGTAGATGATTTTACAATTGGGGCTATAACTCCTTTGACTAAAGCGGAATATCAAGATGGAATAGCTAAGATGAAAGTGCTTATTACTTCAAATAATAATATTTGTGATCAAACTTGTGATTGGTCTACTAAAGACGATAATGGTCAATTTTCCTTACCTGATGAAAAAAATTATCAATTATCTTTTAATTCTCGTGCAATTTTAAGTCAAGGAATAGTTACAGATACTTTAAGTATAACTTGTGATGAATCGGCACTTTTGTGTACGGGATCCCCAGAAACTAAAAGTCAAATTTTTTCTCATGACTATCCTTATCTTGGAGACAATCAATGTTTAACGAATAATAATAAAGAAGATTGCACAAAATCATTAAGTGATTGTCCTTGCACCTTGACGCCCGGTTCTAGTTGTATTAATGACAAAGGAGATCAAAATAGAATTTTAGATGTAAGAAAATGTGCGACGTGGTGTGGAAATGGAATAAAAGAGTTAACTTATGAAGCGTGCTCTAGCTGTCCCATTGATGTTGGTAAATGTGATTTAACGAGTTGTATTTTGGGAAGTGAATGTGAAGGGGGTTTTTGTGTACATGAAGTTTGTTGGAATAAACTTTATAGAGAGGGGGATAATTTTTGTGATATAAATCAAGAAAATTGTAAGAATTCTAATGATTGTGCCTGTAAAAATGATGAGTTATGTTCTAATACCGGCGTTTGTGAAAAACCAGAAACAAGCAAAGAAGAAATAACAGAAGCGGTTAAAAGTGGAGTTCAAGAAACATTAGAAGTTTCAAAAAGCAGACAAAAAAATGTCACAATTGGAGCCATTATATTAATTGTTTTGATTATTATTATTTACATGATCTATAAATTTATGAAAGGAAATAAAACTATATCAAAGAATGAAAATAAAAAAGAAAAATTTGATAAAAAAGCAAGAATTGCAGAATTAAAAAAAACAATAAAAGAACATAAAGCAAAAATTAAAGAACATAAAAAGAGATTAATTAAAGAAGGAAAAAAGAAATGAAATTCTCTGAGAAAGAGGTTGTTATTGGTATAATCTTTTTGGTAATTATTGGAGCTTTATTATTAAATTTATTTTT
>Ga0066340_111_pt1 | contig 43745 bp, 51 predicted proteins | sample RifGroA2_FD_59254 | JGI IMG/M metagenome (GOLD analysis project Ga0066340, IMG submission 59254) | Archaeon GW2011_AR19
TATTAGCAGGTCAGGCATTTATAATTAATGGAGAAGTTATGACTCTGACAGAGATTAACCCTCCTGTAGGTCTAGGGGTTGGCAGTGTTAAATTTTGTTCCTCTTCTAGTTATTAATTTAATCTTTTAATTTTTTTCTTTTTTTCTTTTTTTCTTTCTTTTTTTATTTTTAAATTTCCAAAGAATTTTTAAACAACTAAAGATTTAGTTCACCATGGCAGAGGTGAATTTTAAAGCCATTGAAAAAAAATGGCAGGATAAATGGGAAGAAGAGGAAGTTTTTCATGTGCTGGACTTTGTAAAAGATAAAAAAACGCCAAATGGCGTGACCTCTTCGAGGTCTAAATATTATGTTCTTGAAATGTTCCCTTATCCGTCGGGAGATGGATTACATATGGGGCACGCTTTAAATTATACTATCGGCGATATTTATGCAAGATTTAAGAGAATGCAGGGGTTTAATGTTCTTTATCCGATGGGCTATGATGCTTTAGGATTGCCTGCAGAAAATGCTGCAATTAAAGTAAATATTCATCCGGAAAATTACACTAATAAATCAATTTCCAATTTTATAAAACAGCAAAAACTTCTTGGGCTGAGTTATGATTGGAGCAGAATGATTAATACCGCGTCTCCTTCTTATTATCAATGGGACCAGTGGATTTTTCTTAAAATGCTTGAAAAAAAAATTGCTTACAGAAAAAAAGCCCCTGTAAATTGGTGTTCAAAATGCAAAAGTGTTTTGGCAAATGAGCAGGTTCACGACGGAAAGTGCTGGAGACACGAAGATACAAAAGTTGAAATTAAACATTTAGAGCAATGGTTTTTTAAAATCACAAATTATGCAGATGAATTGCTTGATAAAACCGATGAATTGGATTGGCCTCAAAGAACTAAAGTGATGCAAAAAAATTGGATTGGTAAATCTTATGGAACAGAAATTATCTTTAAGGTAAATGGCAAGAAATGGCCGATTTTCACGACGAGACCAGATACGATTTATGGAGTAACTTTCATGGTTGTTTCTGCACAGCATCCAGAACTAAGAGAACTTGTTTCAAAAGAACAAAAACAAAAAGTAGAAGAATTTTTAAAAAAATTAAAAAGTGTTTCAGCATATAAAGGCGTATCCTCTAATGAAGAGGGCAAAAAAGAATTGGAATTTTTGGAGAAAGAAGGAGTTTTTACCGGGAATTATGCAATAAATCCAGTTAATAATGAAAAAATCCCGATTTATGCCGGGAATTTTGTCGTCGCTGATTATGGTTCAGGCATGGTAATGGCTGTTCCTGCGCATGACCAGAGAGATTTTAAATTCGCTGAAAAATACGGGCTTAAAATTAAAGTTGTCATAGAGCCTAAAGAATATAAAATTTATGAGAGAAACGGACAAATTTCAGAAGCTTATACTGGTCAGGGAAATTTAATTGATTCCGGGGAATTTAGTGATTTAGAAAATGAGGATGCCCAGAAAAAAATTACAAAATTTTTGATAAAGAAAAAATTAGGCAGGGAAGTTGTTCAGTATAAATTAAGAGACTGGCTTATTTCAAGACAAAGATATTGGGGGGCTCCAATCCCAATTATTTATTGTGATAAATGCGGAGCTGTTCCGGTTCCAGAAAAAGATTTGCCAATTATGCTTCCAAAAAAAGTTACATTTGGCGAGGGAAATCCGCTTGCTACAAATGAAGAGTGGATAAGAACAAAATGTCCAAAATGCAAAAAAGAAGCCAGGAGAGAAACAGATACAATGGATACTTTTGTTAATTCTTCCTGGTATTTTTTAAGATATTGCGACCCTGATAATGGAAAAGAAATTTTTGATAAGGAAAAAGTAAAATATTGGATGCCGATTGATCAGTATATTGGAGGAGCAGAACACGCGTGCATGCATTTGATTTATTGCAGATTTTATACAAAATTTTTAAGAGATTTAGGATTATTGGATTTTGATGAACCTGTAAAAAAATTGTTTCATCAAGGGATGCTGCATGGCAGCGACGGTCATGTTATGGCAAAATCCAGAGGGAATGTCATCAATCCATTAGATGTTACCACCAAATACAGCACAGATTCTCTGAGGCTTGCATTAATGAGTTTTGCTTCTCCCAACAACGATGCAAATTGGGATGAAAAAGTTATGATTGGGAGCTATAAATTTTTAAATAAAGTGATTGAAATTTTTGATAATCTTAAAATTGGAGATTCAGACGCAAAAACTGAAAGTAAATTAAACAAAATAATTAAAGAAGTTACAGCTCAAATTGAGAATTTTAAATATAATTTAGCAATAATTAAAATTCGCGAGTTGTTTAATTCTCTTCCTGAAAAAACTTCTAAAGAAGTCTTGGAAAAAAGCCTGAAATTATTGCATCCATTCTGCCCCCACATTACCGAAGAGCTTTGGGAAAAATTAGAACATAAAAAATTTATTAGTTTAGCTGAATGGCCAATTGCAGAAGAGAAAAAAATAAGCGAATTTTTTGACAAGCAAGATGGAGCATTAAATAAACTTGTTTTAGATATCACTAATGTTTTGAAAATCGTTGCAGAGAAAGGAAGAGATGCTTCTAAAGTTTATCTTTATGTTCTTCCCGGAGAAAAAGATTTTTATGATTTAGACGAATTAAATAAAAGGATTGGTAAAAAAGTTGAAATTTTTGAAGTGTCAGATAAAACCAAATATGATCCTAAGTATGTTTCTAAAAAAGCAAAATCAAATCGACCAGCCATCTATATTGAATAGTTATTTTCTAGAAGAGATTTATTTTTAAACTAATTTTATTTTTGCTTTTTATGGGAATAGAATGTTTAAATCCTGCTTATGATAAAATTGTAAAATCTGGATTAGATAAAACAATTTTAGAAAAAGGGCATCTAATTGGTTCTGAAATACTTTTATTTAGAAATATTTATTTTGAAAATTGCGAAGAGTTTTTTAATAGAGAAAAAGACTTATTTTTAAATCCAAATAGAAAAATTTCTTCTCAAAGCGAAACTTCTAAAAAAATTTTAGAGCTTGAAAAGGAATTTACTAACTCACATTCATGGATGCCAGAAGAATTTGAAAAATTATTAATAAAATATCCTTGTTTTTTAGGAAAAATTGTTTTAGGAGAGGAAATTTATAATTATGAAAAGTTCGGCTTTCCAACTCAAAAAAGTTTAGAAGAATCTATTAGTGCTTTTTGCATTGGAGAAAAAGAAATATTTTCCTCTTCAAGAACAGAAGATTTTTGGAGAACAGGAAATTTAAGAAATTGCATCTCTTTAAATATGCATGGAGATTTATACGTTTATCAAACAAATGTTTACGGAAAAAGCAGAATAGAAAATACTTTGTTTGGAGATGTTGAAATTTTTGAGGTATATAAAGAAGATGTTGAAAGTTCTGGAATTTATGCTCATCAGGATTGGTCTGAATTTTTATTAACTGCATTAAAATATGCGCAATTCATTGGGGAAAAAGAGATTCCTGAAATTAAAAATTGGAAAAACTTTCTTGAAAGGTTGGGTGGAGGAAGAGGGACAGCCACCTCTGAAGCAATGTTTGGAACAAATTTTTCTGAATGGGAATTAGAAAGGTTGATGGAAACTCCTGTTTTAAATTATAAAATTGAGAAGTTGGAAAAATTTCCGTTAGCTATTTATGGTTCTCAAAATAATTGTTCTTATCCATACATACATAAAAAGAAACTTTTTTATTTAAGAGAAAATGAATCTGGAGATGTTTCACTTGAAAAATTTTCCCATATTTATAAAGATAGAAAATTTTCAAAAGTTTTAGAATATTCTGAAAAAGATTTAATCCCTTTGTTGTCAGCAATATACAAATATTTTGCAAGAGACAAGAGCAAGATGACAAAGATTTTAGATTATTTTAATCAAGAAAATAAATAAAATTATATTTTTGCTTCTTGTTTTTCCTTATAAAAAATTCCTGTTAATTTTTGAGAAATAAACATATTGTTGTCTACCAAATTTCTATTTCTAATATGTGCATTTGCAACATAAAATTTATTTTCTCTTAAAAAAGTATTTACCATTCGTATAAAATTATCAGTATATTTTTCATCAAGATAATGATTCATATAATTTGATTTTTCTATTGTTTTTTTATAAATCTTTAATTTAAGTCCAGAATTCATAGTTGGAATTATTTTTCCTTTTCCAAGATATTTTAATTTTTTTTCATCTTCTACAAGATTTTCAATTCCTGAAATTGAGATTCTATCTATCTTGTTCATTTATTTTTTAGATAATTTTTGTTTAAAAGAATTATTATGATAGAAAATATATTTAGTTTATCCCAATATTGCTTTTATCCTTCTCACTCCGGCAGAACTGCTTTCTTCTTTTATAATTTTAAATCAGTTTAAGAAAAAATCTTAAATTTTAAAGGCAGATTAATTTTTATTTCCTCAAGATTTTTAGAACGTTCTTTGAAACTATGAATAGAAATCCCCTTGATTTCTTTTGTGGTTTTATCAATTATCTTAAAGATGCCATTTCCAGCATTGTCAAAATAACAATTAGAAATATTTCCCAGAGTTATCTCTAAAAAGTCTCCTTCTTCATCATAATATACTTTCATTTCGTCTTCCATGTTTCTCCAGTTATTCTGTTTGTAAAAAATGATGTAACTACAAAGCCTTCTTCTTTTAAATATTTAACTGAAACCAATAAATATCTTTCTGATTGCGGCATTTGTTTGAATTCTTTATAAAAGTATAAAACGCTTTCATCGTCTTCAATTCTGATAGTAAGAGGATTTTTTAACGCATCTTTAATATTTTCAATTGGATCATGCATGCGCGGATGTCTTTGTATATGTTTTAGTCTTTCGGTTGTTAAGTGAATTTTTTTCTTATTTTTGTCAGTTATCTCAAAAATGTATGTCATGTTTATTTTTTATTCCAAAACCGCTTTTATTCTCCTCACGCCAGCAGAACTGCTTTCTTCTTTTATAATTTTAAATTTTCCAAGCTCTGAAGTATTTTTTATATGCGGACCAGTGCAGATTTCTTTTGAAAAATTTCCAATTGTATAAACTGAAACTTTTTCAGGATATTTTGCTCCAAATTCTCCCTGAGCTCCCGATTCAAAAGCTTTTTTTAAAGGCATTTCTTCTCTTATAACTTCAAGACTTTCTGAAATTTTTTTATTTACTAAATTTTCTATTTTTTTTATTTCTTCCTGAGTTAGTTTTCTATCAAATGTAAAATCAAACCTCAGCCTTTCAGGAGTTATGTTAGAACCTCGCTGTTTAACTTCTTGCCCAAGAATTTTTCTAAGGGCTTCATTTAATAAATGGGTTGCTGTATGTAATTTTGTTGTTTTTTCTGAAGTGTCTGCTAATCCTGATTTAAATCTTCCTGCCGAAGCTGTTTGCGAAAGCTGTTGGTGTTTTTTAAGTTCTTGTTCGAATTCTCTTTTTGAAAAATTTATTTTATTTTTTTTACATTCTTCTTCAATCATTTCAAGAGGAAAACCATAACTTTGATAAAGAAGGAAACTGGATTTTTCATTTAATTTTTTTTTATCTTTTGTTAATTTATTAAACTCATTTAATCCTTTTTCAAGAGTTTGGCTGAATTTTCGTTCTTCTTTTTTTAATTCTTCTAAAGTTTTTATTTTCTTTTCTTTTAGATTTTGGTAATCATTATAAATTTCAAAAACTATTTCTGCAACTTGATTTGTAAAATTTTTTAATCCTAATTCTTTTCCATATCTTACTGCTCTTCTAATTAATTTTCTTAAAACATATCCTTGTTCTTTATTGCTCGGAATAATTCCATCAGCGATAATAAATACGGACGCTTTTACATGGTCTGCAATTATTCTCATTGCTTTTTCATTTCCTTTGTATTTTTTTCCAGAAAGTTTTTCTATTTTATCTATTATTGGCTTCCAAACTTCTGTTTTGTAATTATCATTTAAATTATTTAAAACAGCAAGAGTTCTTTCAACGCCCATCCCAGTATCAATATTTTTTTGTTTTGCTTCAGAGTATCCCCCATTTTTATTTTTTTCATATTCCATAAAAACATCATTCCAGATTTCAACGTTGTTTACAAACATTTCTGTGTCAGGACCGCACGGGCCTGTTTCTCCTGCAGGTCCCCACCAATTATCTTCTTTTCCTAAAAATTTTATTTTGCTAATTCCAAGAGACCCCCATATTTTTTCTGCTTCTACATCTTTAGGAGAATCTTTGTCTCCCTTAAAACAGCTGACTTCTAATTTTTCTTTTTTTATTTTTAAAATTTTTGTTAAGAATTCAAAGCTGTATTCAATTGCCTCTTTTTTCCAGTAATCTCCCAAGCTCCAGTTTCCAAGCATTTCAAAAAAGGTGTGATGTGTTTCATCTCCAACTTCGTCAATGTCCCCTGTTCTGACGCATTTTTGAACTCCAACAAGTTTTTTCCCAAGAGGATGTTTTTGACCTAATAAATATGGGACAAGAGGATGCATTCCTGCGGTCGTAAATAAAACTGTCGGGTCTTCTTTTGGAACAAGTGAAGAATTAGGAATTTCTTTATGGTTTTTTGATTTGAAAAATTCAATATATTTTTGGATTAACTGTTTTCGGTTCATGAATAAACTAAGAAACTGGGTTTTAAAAATTCTATTTTTCCAACTCTCTCAACTTTTTCTGTATCTCTTCCAACTGAGATTCTAAATTATCTTTTTTTGAACTAATTTTAAATTCATCTTTTTTATTCCCTATTCCAAGCAGTATTTTTGGAATTTTTGGCTTTGGGAGAATTTCTTCAAGTTTTTTTATTTCAGCTTTTGTTTCTTTTAATTTTTTAAGCAATCTTGTTTTTAATTTTAATTCATTTGTTCTTAATAGCTGGTATTTCTTGATGGTTTGCAAAATTCTTATTAAATCTGCTTCTGTTGAAAGAATTTCTTTTTTTGAATTAATTAACTCCTCGCGATTAAGTCCTACATGAATTAAGTTTTCTGCCATTTTTTTATTCAAGTTTAGAAAAAATATCCCTTTCAACTTGCTCTGTTTGATTTTTTATTGTTTGTATTTCAGCCATCCAATAAGACAGTTCTCTCTCTTCTTTTTCTTTTAATTCCTTGATATCTTTAAGTAATTTTTCCATTTCAGCAATTTTGTTTTTTGTCAGTTCAAAAATTTTTAAGCTTTCTTCAAACTTGTCAATTTTTATAAACACCTGACCGCTTTTTTTTGGTTTAGACTCCTGCCAATTCCTTAATTCTAAATCTTTTGACGGCCTCTCCATTTTATAAGGAAATTCAAAATTTCTGCTTGGTTTTATTCCCGAATGTTCCGGCATCGTTTGTTCTCTGACAAATTCATCTGCCCCAATCATTTCCTCTTTTTCCCCAGATACGGCTTCTTTAATTTTGTTTCCTGAAAAATTTGTCAAAAAGTTTCCTTCATGCCCTTCCCTAGAGTATGTTTTTTGGCTGGTGACACCTGAGTCATCATCATTATTTGTGTTTTGAGAAAATCTGTCATTTGAAGGAATTGTTGGATATCTTGGCAATTGCGGGAGTGTTTTTTTAAATTCAGTTTCATCTAGCAAATCAGGTAATCTTGGGAGTTTTGGAAGCTCTGTTAATTTTTTAAACTCCTTTTTTTCCTCTTTTTTTTTAAATAAACCCATTTTTAATATAATTCTTCTAATAAATGTAATATGTAATTTAAGTTTAAAAACCTTGTTTTTTTGTTGCTCTGTCCGGAATTAATTTTTTTTAGAGAAATTGGTTTTTAGAATTCCCACTCAACCTCGACTATCGTCGAGACCCGCCCTTAATTGTCTAATAGCCGAGCCAAGATTTTTGCTAAAAACCAAATTCCGGACAGAGCCTTTTTTGTTTTTATTTTTAAATTGGACGCGCAATCTTAAAGGTTGTGAACCGAAAGATATTTAATAAAATTAATTTTAATAAAAAAATGATTAATGCTTTTCTTAAAGAGGTAATTGTTTATGTTGCAGGAAAACCTGCAGAAAACATTACAGAAATCTTATCTACAAAAAAACATGTAAATGAATTTTTAATTGCTAAGAAGATCGATTTAACAATTAATCAAACCAGGAATATTCTTTACAAAATTTCTGATAATGGTTTGGTTTCTTCAATTAGAAAAAAAGATAATAAAAAAGGATGGTATACTTATTTCTGGAAAATTGAAAATTTAAAATCTTTGGAATTCTTAAAACAAGTTTTACTAAAACAAATTGAACAAATAAATAATCATATAAAAAGCAGAGAATCAAAACAATTTTATATTTGTGAGAGGTGCAATATTGAATTGACTGAAGAAAAAGCTCTGCTGCACAATTTTACCTGCGATGAATGCGGGGATGTTTTTAAGATTAAAGATAATTTTAAGTTACTTAGAGAATTTAAAAAAAATTTGGAAAAACTTAAAAATAAAATTTATTTAATTGATCAGGAAATTGAAAAAGAGAAAGGAAAAATAGAAAAACAAAAAGTTGTAGAAGGGAAAAAATTGGATAAAGAAAAAGCTAAAGAAACAATAAAAAAGGGATTAGCAAGGAAAAAACTTGCAGAAATGAACCTTAAAAATAAAAAAGCTACTCTTAAAAAACCCAAGAAAAAGAAATCCTTTAAACAGAAAAAAAACCTCCCAAGCGTGGTCGGTTTAAAGAATAAAAAAAGGAGATGAATGCTTTAAATGAAGAATTATCAATCTGATTTAGGCGGAAAAAAAGGTTTCTTTTCAAGTTTAAGCATTAACACGATTTTAATTTTACTTACGATTCTCATGTTTTTTGTATTTAGTCTTTTGATTAAATTTAATCTTTTAACCATTGAAGATGTTGCCCTTAAACCTTCTAATATTTTTCAGGGAAAATATCTCTGGACATTTTTAACAAGCATGTTTATGCATGGCGGATTTTTTCATCTTTTTGTTAACATGCTTTCTTTATTTTTTCTGGGAACTTTTCTTCAGAGAATTTTAGGTTCAAAAAGATATTTATGGTTTTATTTAATTTCAGGAATTTTTGCCGGTTTATTTTTTGCATTTCTTAGTTTAATTCCTGTTCAATTTTTTTCCACTGGTTTTGATGCTCTTGCAGTTGGCGCTTCAGGAGCTCTTTTTGGATTAATTGGTTTAATGATGCTGTTGACCCCCAATCTTCCCGTTTACATTATGTTTATTCCAATTCCAATAAAAATTAAATATGCTGCTCCGGGAATGCTTGTTTTATTATGGTTTATTTCTGTTACAGGAAATATCCCAATAGGAAATACAGCCCATCTTGGAGGATTAATTGCAGGATTAGTTTACGGACTTTATTTAAGAAACAGATACAAAAATAAAATTAAAATGGTGGGGAAGTATTTTAGTTAAATGAAAAAAATTAGTTTAATTTCAGAATTTCTTTTAATATTTCTTTTCCATAATTAGAAAGAAGATATAATTTGCCTTTATTTGCTTTTGGAGTTAAACAGATGATTGTTTTTTTAGATAATAGTTCTTTTAATGTTTTACTTATATGTGTTTTGTTTATGTTTAGTTCTTTACTTATCTTTGTGGGTGTTTTTGGGTCTTTTAATGATTCTAAAACTCTTTTTCTATAACTGCTAGAAATAATGAAACTGACTTCTTCCCATTTAGTTGCCTTATTCATACAAGATGGTTACAGAAATTCTTATAAAGGGTTATTTACATTATAATTATAATATGGTTACCTTTTATACAAATGTAAGGAGGTAAAAATGAAAAATAAAAATTTAATTTTTGGAATGTTGTTAGTTGGTGTTTTAATGATTTCATTAGTTAGCGCTGGGATTACTAGCTATGCCATAACTGATTTAAAAACAGGAAGAACTGCAGTCGCTGGAGATGTTAATGTTAAGATATTAGATGTTTCTCGTAGTGGAGTAGCAAGTGTTCAGGTTACAAATACTCAAACAGGAGCAACAGAGCGTGTTGCCGTAACCGAAGGCGGAACCGCATTAACCAAATTTGGAGAAGTTAGTGTAGGGGCAGTAACTCCCTCTAGTCTTTTTAGAAAAGCAAATGTTGAGAGTATTACAGTTACTCCAACAACAACTCAAATAGTTACTTCTCAAGATGCAGAAGAATGCTCTAATAACTGTCAAGCATTTACAGAAAGATATAGACTTGACGAAGGTGAAACTATTAACATACAAGGAAATATAATTGGCATTGATTTCATAGATGCTGATAGTGTTAAATTAAATGTTAATGGTCAACCAACAGAGTTGTTCTCTGAAAATCAATGGTTTGAATTAAGCAATAGCCAAATTGTAGAAGTTGAAGATATTCATAGACTTGAAGTTGGTGGACAAATTGGATGGGTAGTTCTTGGTTTAAAAGGATATAAACTTGACGAGGGTGAGACAATTACTTTACAAGGAAATTCAGTCAGTATTGATTTTATTGATGCTGATGAGGTTAGACTTGATGTCAATAATCAACTTACCAATTTATTAATTAAAGATAATACATTTGAGTTAAATAATAACCAAATTGCAGTTGTTGGAAAGATTGCTAAACTTGAAGTTGGTGGAACAACGGGATATGTTAGAATTGATTTAGCTTCTTGCTATTTCCCTTATTTCTAACTTTAATTTTTTTTCTTTCTTTTTCTTTCTTTTTTATTTTTAAATTTCCAAAGAATTTTTAAACAACTAAAGATTTAGTTCATCATGGCAAAGAGGAAAAAACCAAAGAAAAAATTTAGTTTAAAAAAAGAATATCAAAATAGTTTGAATTTTCTTAAAGAATCAAAAAAATTTATTTGGATAGTCATTGGAATTTTTTTGGCTTTTGCGCTGATTGGTTTTTTTATTCCTGTTCCGGATGTTATTTCAAAACAAATTTTTGAATTTATAAAAGAGATATTTGGAAAAACCGAAAACATGTCGCAAGGGCAATTAATCAAATTCATCTTTTTGAATAATATTCAAGGCAGTTTTTTAGGAATGGTTTTTGGAGTTTTTCTGGGAATTTTTCCTGTAATTTCTACAATTGCAAACGGGTATCTTCTTGGTTTTGTTGCTAATTTTGCTATTCAGGAAAACGGAATTTTTTCTTTGTGGAGAATTCTTCCGCATGGAATTTTTGAACTCCCTGCCGTTTTCATTTCTTTTGCATTGGGATTAAGAATTGGAGCAAGCATTTTTAGTAAGAAAAAATTCAGGAAATTTAATGAAACATTTATTTCTTGTTTAAAAGTATTTGTTTTAATAATAATTCCTTTATTAATTATTGCAGCAATTATTGAAGGGACTTTAATCTTTTTAGGAGCTTGATTATCTTTTTGGTTTAATCTTTCAAATCACTAAGTCCCAAGATCACAAGAAGCAACCCGATTAAAAGAATTCCCCAGACAATTCCACCTTTAAGGAGCTGTAAAGCTGCTTGGCCCCAACTAGGCGCAACTGCCCAACCGAAAATTCCTACAGCTAAAAGAATCAAACCAAATAAAATTGAAACGAATTTATTCATTGTATAATTTTAAGATATTTTTAATTTAAAAGCTTTTTGCTTCTTTAGACCCTATTGAAAATCTTTTTTTTATATTTCGTTTTGAATTCAAATCTACTCCCGACCAAACTCGCGCCCACGATTTGTATTGATATTAAATATTAAAAGTTTGTCAAATCGTAAACGCTCGCACTCATTGATTAATAAAAGATAAGTTACCTTCCGTGAAGTCGCTCTACTCCCGACCCCACTCAGTTATTAATTAGTTATTCATATAATTATTTTGTCTTCCGTGAAGTCGCTCGCCCACTAACAAACTCGTCTTTCAGACGAGACCCTACTCGCACCCTCGCTCGGGTTTTTCAAATTTGCCTTCGGGAGAATATCTCGCGAAAGTACTCGCCCTTTATCTTTATAATGGATTTCCAAAAAAATTACGAATTCAAAACCCCTCCCGACCTAACTCTCAAGACCACTCGTGATTTTTACTTTTCGCTTCGCAAATATTATCTCGTGAACTTGTTCGGCACGGCTTATTTATTTTTCTTTTTAGTTACTGCCTACCACGAAGTCGCTCGTTTCAATAGAGCCATTATTTGAGATATATTTTTATAATGGTTTTTTGTAGTTTAATTTATGGAAATTAAAAAACTAAAAGATTCTGGAAAGGATAAGTCAAACATTGCAAGAAAAAATATTTTAAGAAAAAGCAAAGAAATTAAGGGAATTCCAATCAGAGGTTATGACTTTGATAATGGAATTAATTATGAAGAAATTATAAAAAGCTATTCTTCAACAGGAGCGCAGGCAAGCAACTTGGGAAAAGCGATAGAAATCATAAATGAAATGATTAAAGAAAATGCCTTTATCTTTTTTGGATATACTTCAAGCATGGTAAGTTCTGGGTTGAGGGAAATTTTTAGATGGCTTGTCAAACACAAAAAAATAAATGTAATTGTCACAACCGCAGGAGGAGTTGAAGAAGACATTATCAAATGCCTGGGGGATTTTTATCTTGGAGATTTCAGGGCTTCTGGAGCAGAGCTAAGAAAAAAAGGAATAAACAGAATTGGAAATATCTATGCTGCAAACAACCGCTATATAGAGTTTGAAGAATTTTTCCAGCCGTTATTAAAAGAATTATATGATGAACAAAAACAAACAGGAAAAATAATTTCTGCTTCTGAAATAGTTTGGAAGCTTGGAGAAAAAATTAATGACGAAAAAAGCATCTGCTATTGGGCTTGGAAAAACAAAATTAAAATCTACTGCCCTGCAATTACTGACGGAGCTTTAGGAGACAATATTTATTTTTTTAAATCAAAAAATCCGGAATTCAAAATTGATATTACAGAGGATATAGTTGAACTTAATAATTCCACAATTGGATTAAAAAAATCAGGAGTTATTTTATTGGGAATCGGAGTCATAAAACATTCTATTTTGAATGCAAATATGTTTAGAAATGGCGCAGATTATGCAGTTTATGTTAATGAAGCAGAAGAACATAATGCAAGTGATGCAGGCGCTTTGCCGGAAGAAGCGATTTCCTGGGGGAAAATTTTACCTAAAGCAAAACATGTAAAAGTTTTTGGGGACGCGACAATTATTTTTCCTCTTATTGTGGCGAGCACTTTCGCAAGACAAAATTAAAAAAATAAATAAAAAAGCGCCCAACAGCACATTGCCGCAAGTGGCGGTGCAGTGAGTTATTGAATCTTTGTATATTTAATTTATTTTTGTGCTGGCGATAATTAAGTAATTTTAATTCGCCACCAGCGGCAATCTGCAAATGTTAGCAGCAATTTTTAGGACAATGAACGGGCTTCGGACAATTCTCATTTACGGTTTGACACGACAGAAACAAATTGACTTTATCAAACGTAGGGACAATTCTTTCTGCGGGACAAATTTTTCCAAACTTTCCGACAAACAAGTAATAGAAATTGCCCTCTCCGTTGACAGAAAACTCCAAGCCGACAGACAAGCAAAAAAATTGCCTGCTTCGTTGACAACTTTTTCAACAGCGGACAGTGACTGACACAGATAAGAAAATTATTTAGAAAAATTAATTTTTAGAAACGGCTTTTTTTAGTTTGAACATCAAAGGAGGAAATTCTCGTGCAGCTCTCCCTGCCAAGCTGTTTTCAAGTTCTGCTATCTCTATGAGGGCTTTATATGCTTCATTATTTTTCCCTTCAAAATAATTCATCGCTTCGTTAATATCTGTATGGATGTTTCTCCACTCAAAAGTAACTTTCTGAACTTTCTGGACAATTTTCCAATCTTTTTTATCTATCATTCTACCCTTTCCACTCGAAAGGGATGTGATTATTTATAAGTATTGGTTTTGAACGAACTCCTTTGTCAAAAAGTATTTCATCATTTAGATGTTCGCCAATTCTGTTATCATCATCGGTTCTAACTCTAAATAACAATTTTACTTCATCCACCTTTAGAATATCGTGGACAAATCCTGGTCCAACATTAAATTCTTTACTGAATCCTGAGTTTTTCATAGTTTTTTGGTTTTAAATTGTTAAAAAACTAATTGGTTAATTATCACGGCACAAAAATATAGATAAAAAACCAAATGGCAATAACATTCTTGACAAAGTTATTAACGATTAACGGAAAGTTATTAACACATTATAGCTTACTGACACGGACAAAAAGAAAAAAACTGCTGCTAACAAGGGCTTGCTGCAATGGCTGGTGACGAGTAAATTTGTATCTTTGCACTGTTCAATTATTTTTGTATGTAGGACAGAGACGAGCATTTAATACGCCACTGACAGCAAGCCCCAGAACGTTGGGTGCACATTTTGACTTTAGACAGAAAAACAAATTCCTCAAATTGCAAATTATTAACTTTTATAAGCAACCGTTATAATATTATAACAGATGTTAGGAAAAAATAACGGACATATATAAATTATAAAATGCTAACCGAAACCCAAATCAACCAAATTAAAGAAAATCAAAGATTTTCATGAATTCGTCTAAAATGTTAAACGAAATCCAGATTAGCCAAATTAAAGAACATTTAAACAACGCTCAAAATCCCCTATTCTTTTTTGATAATGACCCCGATGGATTATGCAGTTTTATTTTATTGCAAAAGTATATCGGGAGGGGAAAAGGATTTCCGGTAAAATCTTCTCCTTTAGATAAAAATTATCTTAGAAAAATTAATGAACTTAATCCAGATTACCTTTTTATCCTGGATGTTCCGGTGGTTTTAGAAGAATTTTTTGAAGAAATTAAAAAGATAAATCTGCCTGTTGTTTGGATTGATCATCATAATACGGAAAAGAGTAAAATCCCGGATTTTGTTAATTATTATAATCCTTTTCTTGAAAAGGATTTTCCAAGTTCCACTACTTATTTGTGTTATGAAGCAACCAAAAAGAAAGAAGATTTATGGATTACTATTGCAGGGAGTATCTCTGATAATTTTGTCCCGGAAGTTTATGAAGAATTTAAAAAAATTTATCCAGATTTATCTCTTGATTCCTCAGACGCCTTTGAAATTTTATATAATTCCAGAATAGGGGTTATAGCGAATCTTTTAAATTGCGGTTTAAAGGATAAAACTACAAATGTCATTAAAATGATAAAATTTTTAATGAATGTTAAAAGTCCTTACGATGTTTTAGAAAAAACTCCGAAAAATAGGGAAATGCATGAGAAGTTTGAGATTATTAATAAGAAACTTAAAAAATTTTTAGAGAGAGCGCAAGAAGAAGCAAACGCATCTGATAAATTGGTCTTTTTTGAATATGGCGGAGATACAAGTATGAGCGCAGAAATTTCTAATCGCTTAAAATATTTTTTCCCTGGAAGAATTATTTTTGTTGCTTATGTTTCTGAAGGATTTGTTAATATTTCGGGGCGGGGAGAGAATGTTAAAAGAATTTTAGAAAAGACTTTAAAACAAGGAAATTTTGAAAATGCCCGAGGAGGAGGCCACGAAAATGCTGTTGGAGCAAGGATTATGAAAAAAGATTTGGATGCATTTAGAGAAAAAATTAAAGAATTTGTTAATAAAGGTTAATTTTAAGGGGTTTTAAATTATAATAAAAATCTCTTTTACTCCTGAAGCAGAATTAATCTGTCAAAATTTAATAAATAAAATTAGATGAAAATTACTTTTATCACTTTTAATTGAATAATGGGGTATAGAAAAATATAAAAAGAGAAATTTCTTATAGAATATATGGAAAGTAGACTAAATCATGCAACATGGAATTGTACATTTAATTTAGTTTACATTTCAATTAAAAAACTCTCAATTTAATTCACCTTTTTGGTCTGAATTAATTTTTTGAGGGAATAGTTCTAATTTAGATCAAGAAGAATTGGTTGAGGAATAACTAAAATGGCAATTTCAGAAGGAACAAAGGGACTTAAAATGGAACAAGAATTTGTAGAAAAAGAATTGGGAGCCCTCTATGAGTTTACTTTGAAACTCGAAGAAGAGCTTAATTCAATAGTTGTCCATAGCTGAGAAAACGAAAAGAAAGAATTCTATATTGGATAGTATGTCTTATTTGATTTGGGTTTTTATGATTAAATTTAAATATAATTATTTATTAATTATTCTATGTTAACTAAAAGAGGTCAAATAACAATTTTCATAATAATTTCAATTCTTATCGTCGCTGTCGTTGTGTTGTTTTTTAGTTTGCGCGGAACTTTGCAAAAAGAAAAACCAGTTTCTCCTGAAACAGCTGAAATTCAAAATTTTGTGCAGGGATGTTTAGATGAAAGTTTAGAGAGCGTTGTTTTCAAAGTTGGCGAGAATGGAGGATATTATTTCCCGCCAAAAGTTTCAACTCCCGTTTTAGAAGTTCCTTATTATATCAAAGACAATAACAATTTAATGCCAAAAAAAGAAGATCAAAAATTGAACCGGAAAGAGTTTTGGTTGAGATGAATTATCCTTTGACAATAATTAAAGGCGATGCGAAATCCAAAATTGAAGATTTTAATTCAGAAGTTCCTGTGAGGTTGGGAATTGTTTATGATGCTGTGGGGGAATTTATTGAAAAAAATTTAGAAACTCCGGGAGGATTTTGTGTTGATTGTTTGCTTGAAGTGTTAATGGAAAAAGGGCTTCATAGCAATATTTTTTGGGAAGACGAAAAAACAGCGATATTCATAGTTAGGGATTTTAATTCAGCAGTCAATGAAAAGGAATTTATTTTGAATTTTGCCGGGAGATATATTTAATAAAATTACTCTATTTTGGTAGTTATTTTATAATTACAACAAAGATTATATTTATAAGCGGTGCTTTATAATTTATGTCATGGCGGATGGAAAAATATCTAAATTAGCTAAGCTTGTTCTTGGAGGAGCTTTGGCTGGAGGATTATTTTTTGGATATAATCTTCTTGAAAAAGGATATATTAAACCAAATAACGATATTTCAAATTTCTCTTTACAATATCAAGATAAAACTAAACAAATTGCCAAAATAAAAAATCTAGAAGATATAAAAAAGAAAGATGATTTAAAATTAAAAGATAATAATTATGAAGTGAAATCTAATTTAAATAAAAAAACAATTGTTCATAAAATAATTCAAATTCAGAATGGGGCTTCTCCAAATTTTTTAGTTTTAGGATCTTTAACAACTGCAAAGGTTGATTCAGCAATAAAAAGAATTGAAGATTTTATCCCTAAAAAGCCCGTCTCTGAAATTACAAAAAGGGAAGCAGGGGATTTATTTTTAAAAATAGACTCGGTTACAGAAAATCTTATTTTTAAAGGAACAGCTCAATGTTATCAAACAACATTAATTTATCATGCAATTGGAGAAATTTATGATCTTCCAATTAAGATGGTTGTAGCTCCTCCTTTTACTAACGAGGAATATCATTCTTTTGCAAGGTGGGATCCTGATGGAAAACACGATGCCTCAAATCAAGACAATCCAATTAATCAAGGAGATTTTAATTGGGACAATGAATCTAAAGATTTTATAAAATATGGGTTTCAACAAAATGGTTTTCCACAAAATGTGGATGACGAATATTTTATAAGAGAATTTTATGTCCCTAAGAAAACATTAGAAGAGAGAATTTACCTGAAAAATATGAATGAAAAAGAAATGCTTGCCTTTTTTGGTTATTGGATAAAGTCTGAAATATATCTTGCAAAGATGGGTCAAGCAGGAAATGAATTTGTTACAAGGCCCGAAAAACTAACAGAAAAAGAAGAAAACAAATATCTAGAAAGATATTACAAAAAAATAGACGAGAGCTATATGAGTGCTCTTAAATCTATAAATACTGCCTTAAAATTGGATCCTTCTCGTGTTCCATCCCTTTTTACAAAAGCAAGAATGTTGGGACAATATGCTAACAATAAAATAATTTGTGATTATAAAGAAGCAAGAAATTCTATTGATAAGGCTATAGGACTGAATAGTGAACAACCAGAATTATGGTGCCTTAAAGGAGTGATTTATCGAAATTCAGCAGATTTTGATGGGTCTTTTAGCAAAGAAGAACAAGATTCTTTATTTAAAGAAGCTATTAAAAGTTCTAATATTTCTCTCGGTTTAATCAAAAAACGCAAAGAAATAGAATTTCAAAAAAAAGATAATCCCGGAGGGATAAACTATAATAAATTGTATTATCTAGCAAAAGATGAACAGAATTACTTATTTTCTAAAGAAATGCTTTATTTTTCTTTAAAAAAAAAATGTGATAATAAAGAAGATAGTTTAAAATATGCAGCTGAAGAAAATAAAATCAATCAAGAATATAATGAATTATCTAAGGAAATTGAAATATACAAAAAAAAAGCCCATCAAAGAATTGAGAAAATAAACAACAACTAAAGTAAAAATAAAAAATTATCTAAACATCCCCCACCACTCTTGTGCTGGAATGTATGGATCACTAAACATTACATTAGGACCGATTTTTAATACTTGTTTTATTGCATCTCCTTCGGACAATCCGCTTTTAATAAGATTTTCAACTTGTGTTTTTTCAGGAGGAGATAGAGAAAATGCTGAGGATCCAGAAGGTAAATAACCTTTTTTTTCAGCTTCGTAATAAACTTCTGTAATAGCAGAAATTTGATTAACAAAAGCAGGGTCCGGCTCGTGAAAAGTTGGATAATAGTCTATTTTAAATTTTTCTTGATATAATTCAGTTAATTTAGTATTTCTTATTCTAAAGTCATCATATTTATTTACTATTTCTTTAGATTGTTCATAAACATCTCTTGCCAGTTTTTCATCCCCCTTAGCTAGTCTTACATATTCTTCAAAATATTTATCTTCATTAGATCTTTGAGAAACTTTTAAGCCTTTGTAGTTTGATTTATAATCTTTAAACATCTCAATAAAATCTTTATCTTCTATCATTGCTACACTATCCATCGTCGCATGAACATCCTTAGCAAAAACATCCTGCATAAAAGGAATTTTTTGTGTATTTGAGGGCTGAAAATTATCTTTATAAGATAACAAATTTGAAGCTTTTGCTAAACCTTCAGCTGTTTTGATATTGCTGGTGAAATAAACTTTTTCTTTAATATCTGAATATAATGAAGCAATTTGTATATTTACATCATCACTTTTTTTATCGAATTGATTTCTAACAAGCATTGGAACTTGATCTTTATCTTTTAAATATTTGCCAACAGACATACCAAGTACTTTTCCTTTTTCTGTTCCAAGGTCACCAAACTCAAAATTAGATTTAGTATTATCGTTTAAAATCATAAATCCTTTGTTATCAACAACGCTCATTTCGTTTAATGCAGGATCGAATCTTCTAATCTTTATTTCAGAGCTAATTTCATTTGACCTTCCTCCTCCCAGAATACTGAAGTGTGTGTTTTCTCCGACGGGAACATACGAATTTTCTCTATTAAATAAAGTTTCAACAAGACCGGATTTAGATGTGTCCCCTAAATGCGCGTCAAAATCCTGCCCAAAACTAACATAATTTTCAACACCCGATTTTTTTGCCTCTGCAAGATTTTTAAAAATATAAACTCCTTCCGTTTTAGATTTTTCTCCCCCGACGCTAAGGTCAATTCCATTATTGAATTTTATTTCTTTGCCGGCGGTGTGGCCAGCAAGCATGTTTCCATTGCTGTCAAAATTTATTGAAGCTCCCTCAGGAATTTCTGCAATTAAGCCATCCCCTAAATCAATATTTTTTCCTTCAAAAGAAATCATTTTATTTTCGTCAAATTTAAATCCGAGCTTCTCTGAAATGTCTTTTAAAAAATCTTTTTCAAGAGAAGAAAAACTTTTTACTTTTGTTCCTTCAGATAAAATAAGTTTTCCAGCAATAATTTTTGTTGTGCTTCCTGAAGGAATTTCATATGAACTTCCAAGATATTCAAGATTTGAAATTCCTAAATTTTTTAAATAATTTGCATTAATGGGATAAATTCCTCCTAAAGGAATTTGTGTAAAAGAAAGATCAACATCAAAACTTTCAAGGTTGTCTTGTTTTAAAATTGTAAGTCCAAGAAATTTTATTTTTAATTCAGAATTTATAGATTTATATTCAATTCTTGTTCCAGCTTTAATTTTTGCTTTTCCATTTTCAAAAAGGTAGTCTGAACTTACTTTGAATGGCAACGGACTAAAAGATCCTTCTAAAACTTTTCCAGATTCTGAATTTAAAACTGCTAAATCATTTTGTATTATTAGAAAATTGTAATTTTTGCTGTCTTTAGTTGAAATTTCAAATCCTCCCTCGCCGGTAGAGGAGAACTTCAAATAATTTTCAATTTTTTCTATTTGTATATTTGGAGTTCCTTGAATAGAATTGATATTTGAAGTTGGAAGAATCAAAGGATTATTCTCTGTGCTAAATTTTTTTATTAAATCTGCAGAAAGATCTAAAGAGGTTAATTTTTCAGTTATTCCATTTAAATTTTCTCTTTTTATTTCTGTTGTTTTTTGCTCATAAAAATTTTGAAAAGATGTTGAAAAAATTAAAGATAATATAAAAATTAAAATAAAAAAAATCCCCAAAAATTTAAAAGCTTTCATAGAAATTTAAGGAGTGTTCTATTTAAAAATTTATTTAATATCTTGTTTTTGGAATTATTTTAATTTAAAAAATTAATAACTTCTCGCAAAATATGTTTTTACTTTTGCGGATTTTCCGCAATTAGGGCATTTTCCAGAAACTTTTTCATTTTCCAAAGGAATGCACCTTGATGTTGCTCCATTTGTTTTTTCTTTTATTTCGTCCTCGCATTTTCTTTCATTGCACCAATTCATTTTAATCATTTTTTTGTTTTTTATTCCATTTGCAAATTCATTCCAGTTTTTTACTTCAATGATATTTGATTCCGAAAATTTTTTTGCAGAGAGAAAAAGCTCATTCTGAATTTCATCAAGGAGCTTTGGGATTTTTGTTTTTATTTCTTTAATTTTTAATTGAGATTTTTCTCCTGTATTTCTTTTTACGATTGTTACTGAGTTTTTTTCTAAATCTTTTGGACCGATTTCAATTCTTAATGGAATACCTTTAAGCTCCCATTCTGAAAATTTCCATCCAGGAGAATGCTCTTCTCTGTCGTCTAAAATCGGAGCAAATTCTTTAAGTTCTTCTTTAATTTTTTTAGATTGTTTTAAAATTTCTGATTTTGTTTTTTCAAAAATAATTGGAACAATTACAATTTTGTTTTTTGCTATTTTTGGAGGCAAAATTAATCCTTTATTATCTGAATGAGTCATTACTGAAGCTCCAATTAATCTTGTAGAAATGCCCCAGGAATTTTGCCAAGGCAGATGTTTTTTTTCATCTTTTCCGAGAAATTCTATATTAAATGCTTTTGCAAATCCCTGTCCTAAATTGTGAGAAGTTCCGCACTGCAAAGCTTTTCCATCAGGCATAAATGATTCAATTGTAAAAGTATATTTTGCTCCAGCAAATTTTTCTTTTTCTGTTTTTTTTCCAATTAAAACGGGCAGAGCTAAAAGCTCCTCGCATAATTTTTTGTAAAGTTCAATATACTGCAAAGTTTCTTTGTCACATTCTTTTTCTGTTTCATAAACGCAATGCCCTTCCTGCCATAAAAATTCTCTTGACCTTAAAAAAAGTTTTGTTGCTTCTGTTTCCCATCTTACAACATTGCACCACTGATTTATTCTTAAAGGAAGATCTTTATAAGAACGAATCCATTTTGAGTAAGAATCATAAATAATTGTTTCGCTCGTCGGGCGGATTGCGAGTCTTTCTCCCGGTTGGGTAAGTTTTGGGTCTATCCAGGCAACTTCCGGCTGAAAGCCTTTTGCATGTTCAGCTTCTTTTTTAAAAAATGATTCTGGAATAAATAAAGGAAAATAAGCATTTTCGCAGTTTGTTTTTTCTACAATATTTTTGTTAAAATATTCCTGAATTTTTTCCCAGATGAAATATCCCCGAGGGCGGATTATCATTGTTCCCTTAACTTGTGAAAATTCTGCAAGTTCTGATTTAAGGCATACTTCTTCATACCATTTTGCAGTATCTTCCTCTTTTTTTGCTGTTAAGCCCTCTTTTGATTTTTTTTCCATTAATTATTGAATAAAATGAGATTTATTAATTTAAGGTTTTGCTGTTTTCCATAATTCATCAAATAAATCCTCTGTGGATTTAGCTGTTTGCTTTGATTGAATTAGAAATGCAACTGGTTTACCAGACCAATTCAAAATAGCTAATTTATCTCCAAAAACTATTGTTCCAAAAGGAATTTTGTTTTTCGTATATTTTATTGAAAGGTTTGGTTTTTTTCTGTATTCTTTGTCCAAGAACTTTTTTTGGGATTTTGTTCCAATCAGTTTGGTTTTTATTTTTCTCTCTCTTCTTTTTGCATCATAATTATGAAAGAAAAGATTAATTTTTTCATCATTGTAATCTTCACCCATTGTAAATCCTTTAAAATATTCTTTTGATTTTGATAAATAATCTATTATTTCATCATATAGGGTTTTCATTCCATTGAAACCTTCATATATTCTTGAAGAGTATTCAGCCTCTTTTTTTTGTTGGTTAATTAAAGAAGGGATTATCTTTTTTATTCTTTCTTCTTCTTTATTTAGTTTTTTCTTTTTTTCTTTTATAAAATTTAATATGCTTTTTGGATTTAATGATTGGAAATATCTTGATTTTTCTTTAATTACTTGAGTTATAAGACCTTTTTTGGATAATTTTTCTAATATGGGATATACTTTGGACATTGTAATTCCCGATTTTTTTGATATTGGTCCAACTGTCGATCCTCCTAATTTTAAAAGAGAAAGATAAACTTTTGTTTCCCCTTTTGTGAATCCTATCTCTTCAAATATTTTTTCTTCCATATCCCCCTTAGGGGGAAATTTCATTTAAATATTTTTCTGTAATTGTTTTTTTATGAAAAATGCAAAAAAATATTATGAGTTAGATAAATCTTCACAAGAGCTTAAGATTTATGCAGAGAGAACCATGTTAGAAAAATTAAAAAATAATAAGTTTAATTCTATCTTAGAAATTGGTTGTGGAGACGGGCATTTTTTAGAAAATTTTAATAATAAAGAAGTTTTGGGAATAGATCTTGATCTAGGGATGATTTCACAGGCTCAAACTGACATCAGAAATAATTTACTTTTCGCAGATATTCTTGATAAAAAATTCGTAAAAAAACAAAAAAATTACTTTGATATTGTGAGTTCTAATTATGTTTTTATGGAGATGAAAGAAAAACAAGTACAAAAAGCATTTAGAAATATCTTTGAAATTTTAAAACCAAAAGGGGAGTTTTATTTTATAATAACTAATCCAAAAACAAGAGAAAAGAAATTTCCTGGCTATAAACTTGTTTTTTCTGATGATTTTGATTATAATAAAAAAGATTTAGAGTTTAAAGTTCTTTTACAAACTAAAGAAGGAAATTATGTTGATGTAGGGATAAGAGATTATCACATGCCTTTGGAAAATTACGATCGATTATTGGGGAAATCAGGTTTTAATAAAATTGAAAAGACAGAAATAAAAAAGAATTTACCCCATTCTTTTGCTGTTTTATATTCTTGTGAAAAAGGATTAGTTCAAAATCTCCCTCTTTAATTTTTCCCCCGAAATTGCATTTACAGCGTCTTTAATGTAATTTGATTCTAATGCAAATCCCAAACTTTCCCCTGAACCGAGCTTGAAGTTATTTATTCCGATTACTTTTCCGTTTTTATTTATCAACGGCCCTCCTGAATTTCCAGGATTTAGCGCAGCGTCAGTTTGGGTATATGCTTCTAATTCATTTATCCCCTGCCTGTGTATTCCAGATACAATTCCTTCTGAAACAGAAAATTGCAGACCAAGAGGATTTCCAATGGCGATTACTCTTTCTCCGACTTGAGTTTCATCTGAATTTCCGAGTTCTAAAAAATTATATTCTCCTCCTATTTTTAATAATGCAATATCTAATTCTGCATTATACCCTATCAATTCTGCAGAAATTTTATTTTCATCAAAAGTAGTAATTTGAACTTCGCTGGCTCCGGAAAGCATATGGGCATTTGTTACAATGTAACCATCGCTGGAAATAATAAAACCTGTTCCCTGCGCAATATTTGTTTTTATTGTGATCACTCCTTTTAATGATTCGTCTATTATTGAAGAAAAATCTTCTCCAGTCGACGCTTTCAGCAAATCAAATTCTTTTCTAATTGCTCCAATATCCGTTAAATTTTCTTTTGTTTGTTCTATATCTTTTTTTGTCAATAAAAGATTTTCTGTTAATTCGTTTAATTTATTTTGGGTGTCTGCTTGCAATTTATTAATTTCATCTGCGAGTTTATTATAATCTGAAGTTTGTTTAACAGCCAGTCCGCTTATTAGAATAATTAAGACAATCATATAAATCACCACGACGGCGCTTATCCCTCCAATCATCCATTTATGATGTTTTCTTAAAACAATATGGCGGCCTGCCTCTTCTTGAGATTTCATTATTTAGAAAAACTTATCTTGTATTTAAAATTAACTTTCTTCAATTAGCTAAGATTAATATCCAAAACGTCTTTCATAATTTTTATGATCAAAATATTCAATGATTACAGCAAGGATTTCTACATTGCTTGGAGTTACAATAGAATAAACAAGCCTCCAGGCATTTGCTAGGGGATACCACCAAAGGTTATCGATTTTATACTTTTGAATATATTCTTTAGGAATTAAATTTTTAGGGATATTTTCTCCTGCAAAAACATTTTTCTTTAAATTATCTATAGCTTTTCTTATTGACTTTTTCAAAGGGCTGTTTTCAGCAAGTTCATAAAATGTTTTTTCTAAAGAAATTTCTGCAAAAACAACGCCATTAGCAGGCTTAAATAATCCCATAATCTAATATCTTTTTTTATGTATAAATAGTTTTGCGACTTTTGGACTCCATACATAAACTACAAATCCTTTTCTATCAATGCCTATTTTATTGTTATCCCAGAGGTATTTTAAAAGAAGGTTAAAAGTCCCCCACATCATTTTCTTTGGGAGTTTATTGAATAATTCTGTTTTCTTAAATTCTCCACTATGCTCTTGGATGAATTGTTCAACCATAACGACAGTTTCTAATCTAGGGCTTCTAGTTATTATCTTTTCTATATTGAATTTCAATTGTTTTTGCAATTCCATTATTATTTATCAGATGATAATATTATCAATTGATAGTATTTAAATGTTTGCTTGAATTGTGATGTAAAGTTAGCATTCTTTAATTTCTCAAAAAGAAATTTTGCAGAAAACTAAACTATAAAAAGGTTTTTTATTTTTAAGATATAGAGCCCATAGTTTAACGGACAGAATAACAGGTTTCGGCCCTGTTGATGGGGGTTCGATTCCTCCTGGGCTCATGAAAAAGATGGATGCTAAAAATAAAACTTTCCTTGCAGGAATATCAATTTTAATCGGCACTGCAATTGGCGCAGGAGTTTTAGGAATCCCCTATGTTGTTGCAAAATCAGGATTTTTAATAGGCGTAATTCACATACTTTTAATCGGCGCAATAATTCTTTTAGCTAATCTTTATCTCGGAGAAATTGTTCTCAGAACAAAAGGGAAACATCAGTTGGGAGGATATGCTAAAAAATATCTCGGCAAAACAGGAAGTTTTTTCATGAGTTTTGCAATTTTTTTTTCTGTTTATTCTGCAATTCTCGCATATCTTATCGGAATAAGCGAGAGTTTTAGTTTTTTATTTTTCAGCAATTTTAATTATTCTATTTTAATCGGAATTTTATTTGGAATTTTTATGTCTTATTTATTATGGAGAGGACTTAAAGCGCTAAAAACTTTTGAAAAATTTGGTGTCAGCGCAATATTTCTTTTATTTATTTTAATAACAATTTTTTTCTCAAAGAAAATTTCTTTTGCAAATTTAACAGCAATAAACACTAATTTTTTATTTTTGCCTTTTGGAGTTGTTTTATTTGCATTACTTTCTTTTTTTGCAATTCCTGAGATAAATCTTGTTTTAAAAAAAGATAAAATTTTAATGAAAAAGATTTTAGTTTTTGGAACTTTGATTACTATTCTCTTTTATGTTTTGTTTGCTTTTGTTGTTGTAGGATTTAAAGGAATTGAAACACCCGAGATTGCAACTATTGCTCTTGGACCAATTTTTATTTTCCTCGGAATTTTTACAATGTTTACTTCGTATCTTGCTCTTGGTAATTCTCTGAAAGACCATTTAATTTATGATTTTAAATTTAAAAAAATCAATGCTTGGCTTTTGTCTTCTTTAATTCCAATTTTTATTTTTTTATTAGTAAAAATGTCAAAATATTTTACTTTTACAAAAATTCTTTCAATAGGCGGGGCTGTTTCAGGGGGGCTTGTTGCTGTTTTGATTTTTCTTATGGTTAAAAAAGCAAAAATAAAAGGAAATAGAAAACCAGAATATAAAATTCCTGTTAACTGGTTTATTATAATCTTATTGAGCTTGATTTTTGCTGCGGGAATTGTAAGGGAGATTTTTGTTGCTGTTAGATAAAATTATTTTAATTTAAATCTTTTATATTCTGACCAACTTTCATTTGAATTTTCTTTAGCAAGTGCTATATGATTTATGGTTAATTCATCTTCGAATTTTTTATTTTTTAGAAATTTCTTTGCTTTTAAAAATCCTTTGTAGTCTAAATCTTTAAAGGCAAGAGTTATGTGGGGATTATAGTTAGAAATTGGTCCATAAAAAATTTCTCTTTTATCAGTAATATTCCTCTTTAGGATATTAAATAATTTCTGTAATTCTTTATTCTTCATTATATTAAGATAAACAACATATTTTGTGAAACCTTTTAATTTTCCTGACATCCAATTATTCATAAAACCATAATCTTTTATTTTTATTTTAAATTGTTTAATTTCTTTTAAATTTTCTTTTATTTCTTTGTAAAGAGAATTTAGTTTTTTGTCTTCTACTCCAACTCCCGCACCTATTGTGAAATGCGGTTTCCATAAATCTAAACATGCTTTTGAACCAGTTAAATTAGATAATTCTTCTTGGATATTTCTAACTTTCTGATTTAACTTTTTATCAAGATAAATTATAATTGAAAAGTTGTTTTTCATTCTCCCAAAAACCTTTTAATCCTTTTATTCTTTTCTAATTCATGGCATCCCCAGGCGACTTAGTAGAAATTCATTTTGGAAAAATTATTTATGAAGGAATTTTGCTTGAAGCTCCGGAAGATGAAAAAGGAATTATTCTTTTGAAATTAGGAACAGGTTATAATATCGGCTTTAATAAAAAAGATATTTTAGAAATTAAAGTTTTGAAAAAAGCAAGTTTGAAAATAGAAAAATTAGAAATAAAAAAATCTTCTGAAAAACCAAAGATTGCTATGATAATTACTGGTGGAACTATTGCTTCAAAATATGATTCCCGCACCGGCGGAGTTCATCCTTTAACAAATCCTGAAGAATTATTTAAATTTTATCCTGAAATTTTTGAAATTGCTAATGTTTCTAAAGTTGAAGTTCCTTTTATGAAAGCCAGCGAAGATATGGATTATAAAGATTGGCAAAAAATTGCAAAAGTTGCTGAAAAAAATCTTAATGATCAAAACATTAAGGGAATTATTATCACTCACGGTACAGATACTTTGCATTACACCTCCGCTGCTTTAAACTTTTTTCTTGGAAAAGTAAATAAACCGATTGTTTTGACTTACAGTCAAAGAAGTGTTGATCGCGCTTCAAGCGACGCTAATTTGAATTTAAAGTGCGCCGCTTTGATGGCTATTTCCGATGCTGCAGAGGTAATGTTAGTTGGACATGCCACTGAAAATGATAATTTTTGTTATGCAATGCCCGGAACTAAAGTAAGAAAAATGCATTCTTCAAGAAGAGACGCATTTAAAGTTGTGAATGCCAAGTCCTTTGCAAAAATTTATTCTGCACCGCTCGGTGTGCCTCCAAACACTGAATCGGGGGGCAACAGAATTGAAATTTTAAGGGATTATAACAGGCGAAATAATAAAAAAGTTAAACTTGATTTAAAATTTGAAGAAAAAGTTGCTTTAGTTAAATTTTATCCGGGACAATCTCCAGATATTTTAAATTATTATTTGAAAAATAAATACAAAGGAATTATTATTGAAGCGACGGGGCTTGGACATGTTGCAACCGGTGAATCTAAAAATAGCTGGATTAAGAAATTAAAAGAAATTATTAATAAGGGGATTGTTGTTTGCGCAGCTTCACAAACTATTTACGGCAGACTTAATCCATTAGTTTATTCCACTGGAAGAGAGCTGATTAAAACCGGAGTTATTTATTTAGAAGACATGCTTTCAGAAACAGCTTTAGTTAAATTGGGATGGGTTTTGGGGCATAAAGAATGGAATGTCAAGGAAAAAATGCTGGAGAATATTTCAGATGAGTTGAATGATAGGTTGGAGAAATGATGTATGACCAATTTTTAGGAAAAAAACTTTAAGCATATTTTTATAAATTCCAGTATTCTTTTATTTTTATGAAATTTGATTTCCAAAAAAAAATTTTACCTAACGGCATGACAATTGTTTTTGAGAAAAGAAATGTACCTGTTGTCAGCGTTGTTTTTGCTGTCAGAGCAGGAGGAATTAATGAAGAAGTTTCAGAAAAAGGAATTTCCCATTTTATTGAGCACATGTTGTATAAAGGAACCAAAACAAGAACATCAAAACAGATTGCAGAAGAAATAGAAAAAAATGGCGGAGAGTTAAACGGGTTTACTTCAGAAGAAATTACAGCATATTATTGCAAAATGCCTTCTAAACATTTGGAGATTGCTTTAAATGTTCTGACGGACATAATTAAAAATTCAGTGTTTGATGAAAAAGAGCTTGAAAAAGAGAGAAAAGTTATTTTTGAAGAAATTAAAATGTATAAAGACAATCCTCAAATGCACAGCCTTTCAGAAACTCAGAAACTGCTTTATACAGGAACTCTTGGAATTAATCTTGCCGGAACATTTGAGAGTATGAATAGCATTGACAGAAAAAAAATTACGAAAAAATTCAAGCAAATTTATGAGCCAAATAATTTTATTTTGTGTGTGGTTGGAGATGCTAATTTTGAGCAAATAATAAAATTTGCTGAAAAAAATTTTGGAAATGGAAAATCTCAGGTTCCAAAGCAAAAGTTTGAATTAAAAAATGAATCTAAAACAGAAGAAAGAGAAGGAGTAGACCAAGCAAATTTGGTTTTTGCATATCATATTCCTACAGCAAGCGATGACGGATGTTATGCCGCAAAAGTTTTAAGCAGTTTAATGACTGGAGGAATGTCTTCAAGATTGTTTGAAGAGATAAGAGAAAAAAGAAATTTAGCTTATGCTATTTCAGGAGATTCAAATATTAACCGAGATTTTGCGTATAATCTCATTTATGTCGGAACAATGAAAGAAAATGTTGATAAAGTTAAGGAATTAATTTTAAAAGAATTTGAAAAAGTATCTAAGGAATTAACAGAAAAAGAATTGAATCAAACTAAAGAACAGCTTATTGGAAATTACCAGATTTCCATGGAAGATTCCCAGACACAGATGATAAATCTTTTGGTTTCAGAAATTCAGGGAGACGCAAAAGATTTTTATGAATACGAAAAAAATATTTCTAAAGTTAAATTAAAGGATGTTAAGGAACTTGCTAAAAAAACAATTAAGGAGTATAGCTTTTTTGCGCTTGTGCCGAAGGAGAAAAAGAATTTAAAATTGAAGAAGAATTTATAAACAAAAATAAAGAGATTCTTTTTTTAGGACGAATAATTTATGGAGACAAATTAGTGATTGAAAAAAGTTTCGTTTTAATGATTAAAATTTTAATTTTCAGAGCAGGGCGATTCCTTACTTTTTTCCATTTCAATTTCTAAATGGTTTATGGGGGGGCGTCCAGATTTTAAATCTTGAGAGTATATCTTTTTAAAAGAAGAAGTTGCATATGGAATCATCTCTTTTGCTAATTCTTTCTTTTTGGAATTTTCATCTACGGTTATAGCATAAAGATTTCCATCCACTTCTACCGAACCAAAATAATTTCCATTCTTTTTGATTTTATCAAGATTTCCCACTTTATCAAAACAAATTCTATATTCTAAATTTTTATTTAATTCCATAATTAAAAAAATGAGAGATAATTTATAAACTTTTAGGTGACAGCAAGAATTACAGAAAACAGTCGCCAACAAGGGCTTTAATGTAAGCGGGTTGACAAGCAAGTTTTTAGGGTTGTATATTTCATTATCTTTGTGCTGGGCGACAGAGACGGGGTTTTTATTCCCGCACGCACGCAAACCCGCAAAACGTTATACTAAATAGAACAGAAAAGTTTAAATACTAAATTACTCATATGAGTAATATGTTACTAAATACTAAAGCATTGCAAATTTTAGAGGAATTTTCTTCTGATTATCACAAACGAATTTATGGAAGAAATATTGCCAAACAACTTAAAATGAATCAAAAAACTGTTTCAAATATTTTAAATAAGCTGGAAAAAGAAAATATCTTGAAATTTTCTTATGAGGGAAAAAATAAGTATTATTATCTAAATATGTTTAATTCCATTATAAAAGAAGTTATTAAACTTGCAGAGATAGATAGAAAGATTAGGTTTATTGCGCGAAATAAAAACTTAAAAGAATTATTTGATAAGCTTGAAGAAAAAACTCAGGGAATATTAGTTGTATTTGGAAGTTATGCTAAAGGCATTAATGCTAAAAAATCTGATTTAGATATTTTTATAATAGGAAAGATTTCTGATGTCAGCGATTTGGAAGATTTATATAACATAAAAATAAATTTGATAAAGTCAGATAAAAATAAATTTGATAAAAGGGAGTCGCTGATTGCAGAAATAATTAAGAATCATATTGTCTTGAAAGGAGTAGAGGAATTTATTAAACTGCTATGGTAAGCTTGAATTGGTGCTGCAGACAAAAAGATGGAATTAAGATTGTTGAGCCAAATGATAATCTTGCATTTGGATATTTAAAAATGGCTGAAGAGGCGCTTGGGACAATGAATAGAGAAAAAAATTATAATTTTTTGTTTGCTATATCTGCTTGTTATTATTCTATGTATTACTCGCTTTATGCTGTTTTGAGAAAAATAGGAGTTAAATGTGAAATTCATTCTTGCACATTGGAGTTTATGAAAATTGCGCTTTCTAAATTTTATTCTTTAGAAGATATAAAAATTATTAAGATGGCTTTTAATTCTCGGGATATAGCGCAGTATCATCCGGATAAAATTATTGCAAAAGAGGATTCTAATTTTATAATAGAGAAAGCGCCATTCTTTTTTAACAAATCAAAAGAAATATTGGCAAAACTAAATGAGAAAGATATAAAAGAAATAAGAGATAGAATAAGTTCTGAAAATAAATAAAATGAACCTAAAATTAAATAAAATAATCAAGTATCTTGTTTTGTCTGATTTGATATTTTATACCGGCTGGGGTTTGATTTCCCCGATATTTGCGATATTTATTCTTGATTTAATAGTCGGCGGAAATGCATTTGTTGTTGGATTGGCTGCTGGAATAAATCTTATTGTGCGCTCTGCTTTAAGAGTTCCTTTTGGAATGTACGCTGATAAAGGTCAAAAAATTTCTTATCATTTAATGTTTTATGGATTATTTATTTCAGCGCTTGTTCCAATAGGATATATTTATTCAAGTTTGCCCTGGCATATTTATATTTTGATGCTGTTGCAGTCGGCATAGGACCAGGAATTGCAGCAATTTTAGGAGGGGCAGCGCTTCTTTATTTCAGTTTTGATAAAGTTTTTATTGGAACAACCATTCTTGGATTGATTGGAGTTTTTACACTTTTAATTGTAAAAAAAGATATTTTGAAAAAAAAGCACCTGCTTTCTACATTTATTTTAAGAAGAGCTTTTAAAAAATATGTTAATCATAATCATAGAGTAAATTAAAATGAGAGCTTTTATTTCCTTGGATCTGCCGGCTGAAATTATTAAAGAGATTAAAAAAATTCAGAATGCTCTTCCGAAATTTGTTGGCAAGAAAACAGAAAGTGAAAATCTGCATCTGACTTTAAAATTTTTAGGGGAAGTTTCTGAAGAAAAAATAGAACAAATAAGAGAGAATTTAAAAAAAATAAAACTTTCCCCAAGGGATGACTCCTCCAAGGATATCCAAGGAGGGCACGAGAACCTGCAAGCAGGTGACACTGCTGTGCCTTCTGGTGAGCCTCAAAAATTTCAGGTTTCTATTGATTCAATAGGAGTTTTTTCTAAAAAAGTTATTAGAATTGTCTGGCTTCATCTAACAAATTGCGACGCGCTTCAAAGAGAAATTGATGAAAAACTTTCCGATTTATTTGGAAAAGAACAAAGATTTATGGGCCATTTAACAATCGCACGAGTTAAAAATATAAAAAATTCCCCAAGGGATGACTCCTCAAAGGATGACACTGCTGTGCCTTCTGGTGAGCCTAAAAAAGAATTTTTAGAAAAATTAAAAAAAATAAAAATTCCAAAAATTAATTTTATGGTTGAGAATTTTAAATTAAAAAGTTCAACGTTTAAATCAGAAGGTCCTGTTTATGAAGATATTGAAATATATAATCTAAAGTAAATTTAAAACTTTCTGCTTATAATTTCAATGAAATTTTCCGCTCTTTTTCCAAGTATTTTTTTTAAATCTTCAATTGGAGCATTAATTATGTTTTGAATTGAGCCAAATTTTTTTAAAAGTTCTTTTGAGCTTTTTGGTCCAATACCCGGAAAGCCTTCAATTATAAATTGCATCTGCTCTTTTTTATTAAGTGTTTTTTTTCCTGAATTAAGTTTAACATCTTTTGCTTTTTTTCTTGACAGGACATCAATAAATTTTGCAGTATCTTCTGAATCTTTTGTAAACATTATAGGTATTTTGTGTTTTAAGAGTATTGAAAGCAAAAACCCCCTTATTGCATTTGCATTTACTCCGGAATTTTCGTCTGCATAAATTTCCTGTTTAGAAATCCCTTCAATAATTAATAATTTGTTTTCAAATTGTTTTAACTCTTCTAATTGTTTTAGCAATCTTCCATTTATCATTGAAGAGATAAAATCTGAAATAGTTTTTCTCTCAATTATTGTATCTTTCACTGCATAATCTCCGATTTTTAATTCTTTAAATATAATTTCAAAACCGAGGGATATTAAATAAGAAGCTACAAGTGAATTTTTTTCTCGGTAATCAATTATTATTTTTATTTTTTGTTTTGCCCCACCCCCCAGCGCTTCGCTCCCCCTTCCTCCACCCAACTCTATTCGCCCACCCTTCCCAGAAGAAAAGTTATTAGCTGAAGAATCTTTTTTATCTTTTTTTCTTGAAGAGAAAATATCAAATATTGGTTTTTGCGTGATGATTTTCATTTTAAATTAACCTCTTCTGCAATTCCGGCTGAGCATCATTTTTAATAAATTCTCTGACTTCTTCAATCGCTTTTTTCATTTTTCTTTCCCTCATTTTTGAAATATAAAATGAAGATTCATCTCTTGTTTTTTTTGTGATTAACATAATTATTTTTCCTTTGTTTAATCATAAAATATTTATTTCGCCGTCTGAAAATTCTTGAATTATTTTTTTTTGCTCTTTTTGATTTAATCCTTTTTCTCCTGCTCTGCTTGTCTGACCAATAAAAACTTTTGCATTTATTCCACTTATTTCATTTAGATTTTTTGAAAGGATATTAGCAGTGTCTCTGAATTGTGTAAAGACAATTATTTTTGCAGATGGGTTAAGCTCTATTTCTTTTTTTATTATTTTATTTGCCTCTCTTAATTTTGGATGCTCATGATTTTTTTCCAATAGTTCATTAGATTGCATAAAAATAAAATTAAATTCAGGTCTTGCAGTAAGTTTCATCACTCCTTTGCTTTGTTTTTTTGCTGATTGCTCTAAAAGGTTCTTTAAATATTTGTTAAAACCGGTTAAAGTTTGTGTTTCTAAAAGCTCTAATGCATGCTGGATTTTTATTGCCTGCGCGCATGCGCTTGCTCCGAGCATATAATTATAATTTTTATTTCCTCTTGCGAGAGTTCCGGAAATTTTTTTCTGCAGTTCTAATAATCTTGTTTTATTTGCAGGACCAAAAAGCACACTTCTATATCTTAGTTCTTCAATATATTCATTCAGCAGTTTATTTAATAAGTGTTTTATTTCATCAAACTCCGCAGGAAGATCTACAAGTATTTTTTCAAATTCAAGCTCCTGCAAATATTTCTTTACATCTTCACTTTCTCTGGTTCTTAATTCCACTTCTTCAATTGAAAGATTTTTGCATATTTCTTTTATTCTTGATACATCGTTTCCGGGACTTGCTGTCAATCCAAGTATTCTTGGATGCAGCGATTGTTCTTGATATTCTTGGGAAACATAATTATAATCATAATTTTTAATGCATCTATGGGCTTCATCTTCAATCAGCAGACAAACATCTTTTAAATCATATAACTTTTTTTTAATGTCATTGGCGACGCATTGCGGGGTTGAAAAAATTATATCTGCTGTGTGCCAAATTTTTTTTCTTTCTGAAGGTTTTATTTCTCCGGTGAATAATTGCATATCTCCAAAGAGTTCAGGAAGCTGTTTTTTAAAGCTGGCTAAATGCTGTTCTGCAAGAGGTTTTGTCGGCGCGAGAAAAACCGCTCTTTCGCCGGGAAATTCTTTCATTCTCTTAATAACCAGCATTAATGCAATCAGGGTTTTTCCCAAACCCGTCGGAAGAACAACCAAACAATTTTTTTTAACGCAGGTTTCAAGAATTTTAAGTTGATATTCCCGCGGTGTAATATTTTGGAGGAAGTTCATTTTAAATTAAATTTAATAATGTTTATAAAATATTGTTACTATTTTAAAAAAATTTATCCTGGTCTTTTATTTTTTTGAATAAATAAAAATGTAAAAGATTATATTGACGAAGGAATAATTTTTATGACGAGGTTGGCTTTGTTGAAAATCTTTTTTTTGTTTCTGTTTTGAATTCAAATTCCCGCTAAAGCTTGCCTAAAGGCAAGCACCCACTCTTTAATCTTTAATATCCGAGCCAAAGAAAGTTACGAATTCAAAACATTTTCAACAAAGCCGATGAAGTTACACTACCAAAAAACTATATCCGAGAGCAATTAAGGTTATTATTGCCAAAAAAGCCCATAAGGTTTTGCTTCCAAAGAAGATTTTATTTCCGTCGAGGTTTGAAATTGGAATCAAATTAAAGAATGCAAACCAGATGCTGAATTTTGCAAATTCTGAAAACCCAATTAAATAACCAAGCGCAGCTGCAAGAAGATTAATCAGGATTCCTGCTCCGGCAATATAAGCTAAATGGTCTTCGCTTACATCTGAAAAAGAATATATTCCGTGCCTTTTTGCCGTCCTGTAAATTTTTGCCCGAACATCAAACACCAGTGAAGCCATCCAAACAAAACCTTTTAGCGGAAAAAAGATTATTCTTGAAACTATTGGAAAAATCGCTCCTGCTGGAATCTCTTTTTTAAATGATTGATAAGGTTCGTACCCCCATCTTTTAAATTCCCATAATTTTATTTCAGTTTTTAATTCAAAAAATTCTCCGGTTAATTTTTTTGCGAAAACATTAATTATAATTACTGCAAACACCGAGAGCAATGCAACTAAGAAAGCAGCAAAACCCGATAACAGAGTAATTGAAAAAGCAATAATTATTGAAACACTTACTATTGTTAGAATTTCCCTGTGATTTATCATGCTGATTTTTAGCTTGGGATTTTTATAAAGGTTGCTGTTAGGTGTTTTGAAATATCTAATAGAAAATGGAAAAGTATTTAAATGATTTTGAGTAAATTTTAATATGAAAGTTAGGAAAATAAGCGAGGTCCTTGGTATGAGGGTTTATACTGATTCGGGAGATTATTTTGGAGAGATTGAAGAAGTTAATTTATCTGAGAATAAAATTGACGGATGGAGAATCAGAGTCGGCGGAAGTGTTTTGCCCTTGATTGGAGGCGCAAGAGGGGTAATTATTCCGCATAATTTTGTAAAAGCAATTAGTGATGTTGTAATAATAAGCAAATCTGCTTTGCCAAGCCAGCCAACTCATTCAGATGAATTAGAAATAGATGCGAGTGAGTAAAAATTGAGAGAGATTTCTGAAAAACAAAAAGACTATTTATTCTAAAACCCTAAATATTTCTTCAGGCTTAACGATTTTTATTCCCTGAAATTCTTTAAGTTTCAAAAGATGTTTGTCATAAGAAAGAATATATTCTGATTTTGTTTCAACCGCGCATTCTATAATCTTGTTGTCATCAGCATCCTCTTTAACAACATCAATTTTCTTGCTTGGATTTACTAAAGTTAGAAATTGAAGAACTTTTTCAAGCAAGTTTTGAACTTCTTTTTCAGCATATAAAAAATCTCTTTTTAAAACTTCTGAAAATTCCTCTAATATTTCTTTTGTTGTAAATATTTCCACATTGTTTCTTATCAGCTTTTGCAATAATTTATGGCTAACACTATAAGCCCATTGAGTCGCTGATATAAGAAAATTAGTATCAACCGCAATTTTCATTTTTTCTTAGAATTTCTTAACTTATGAACTAAATCAGGAACATTTGCTTCTTTAATTCCAAGTTTTTTAGCTCTCTTTGCTCCTTCTTTTGCTATTTTTTGAAGTTCGCCGATTAAATCTTCTTTGGATGGTGTTGCAACTTTCTTTAAAACTATGCTGTTTTTTCCACTAACTACTGCAAACATAGTTCCCTCTGAAGCGTGCATTTCTACTCGTATATCTTGAGGAATTACTATCTGTCCTTTTGAAGACATTTTTATTATTTCAACTGTCATTTTGTTTTTTCCTATTTCTTACTCTCTTATTGTAAGATATGCTTATTTATAAACTTTTCGGTAAAAAGCAAAAAGATTAAATAGTTATTTTTTGTTAAAGAAATATGAATTGGTTAAAGAAATTATTTAAGAAAAAACTTGATTTAGATGATTTAATTCCTTTATTAAAAGAATTAGGAAAATCAAAAGGGTTTATCAGTAATTTATATGCTCATCAAAGAAAAGAATATACTCATGGGGCTTATGGAAAATTAGATGTTAAAAAAGTTTCTCCTGAAAAAATAAGATTTGATTTAGACATACAAGAATATCAATTTCATAGAGGTCTTCCGCATGAAGAAAACACTGAATATAATACTGGAAAAACAAATGTCACAAAAACATTTTCATATCAAGAAATAGAGAAAAATCCTGTTCTCAAAAAATATGTTAAAAAGAGGAATTTAGAAAGCTCCCTTTCAATTCTCTCAATTGCTTTAATTTTAGCAAGTACTTTTTTTATTTCAAATAATATAACAGGAAACGCAATTCTTACAGCAACGCCAAATTCTTCCGGCATTATTGGGGCAGGGCTTTTTGTTTTAGGAGTAATTAGTTTTATTCTTGCGAGAAATATTTAAATTGTTTGCAGTATTTGTTTATAATTTCTATCTAAACAAATTTGTAATGGATAACCGAAACCTTTAAATATTTGTAATGAATAACTTTTTTATGGTTTTTGAAAGGAAAATTAAAAGCAAGGGCAAAGAATATTGGATTTTAGCTCATTCAATAAGAAAAAATGGAAGAATAATCCAAAAGAGCAAATATCTTGGCAAGGAATTGCCTTCTAAAAAAAGATTAGAACAATTGAAAAAAGAGTTTATTAGGGAAATGGGGGGCAAAAAATATAAATATTTTTCTGAAAAAGAAATTAGCGAGATAGAAGATAAAAAAAATAAATATAAAAAAGAGCTGAAAAAATTAAGCTCTTTAGAGAAAAAGAAAGCTCTTGAAGAATTTGCAATCAGGTTTACTTATGACAGCAGTAAATTAGCAGGCGTTGATGTTACTTTAAGGCAGACTTTTTTAATACTTAAAGACGGAATTATTCCAAAGAATTTTAAAAATTTGAAAACTGTTAAAGAGTTGGAAAACCATGAAAAAGGTTTTGCAGCAATCACAAAATATAAGGGGTCTTTGAATATGGGTTTTATTAAAAAACTTCATAAAATTTTATTTTTAGGAATTGACGATGCTGTTTCTGGAAAACTTAGAAGCGAATTAAGAAGAAATGTCAATATTGCGGGAACTATTTATATTCCGCCAAAATGGAATGAAATTAATAAGCAGCTTAAATCTCTTTTTGAATGGCGCAAGGCAGAAAACCGAAAAATGCACCCCTTGGAGCTTGCAGCATTAGTTCATCTGAAATTAGTTTCTTTACAGCCTTTTGTTGACGGGAATTCAAGGCTTTCAAGACTATTAATGAACTGGGTTTTATGGAAAAAAAATTACCCTTTGATTGACATTCCCGCAAATGATTTAGAGAATTATTATAATGTTTTGGATAAATATCAAATAGAAAAAGACGAAAAACCATTTATTCAATATATAAAACAGAAATATCTTGGCGGTTAAAAATATTTAATTTTATAAAAAATCTACATATAAATAATCATCATAAACATTTATAAATATTGCAAATCTTATAAGAAAATGGCAGAGACACTTTTACAGCATCCTGTTTTGACTAATTTTGTATATCCCTTTTTAATTGTGTTTTTTATAGTTTTTGCAGTTTTGGAGAAGACAAAACTTTTTGGAGAGGAAAAAAAACAGCTTAATGCCCTTACCGCATTTGTAATCGGCTTGATTTTTGTTTCAGCAGTTTTTCCAAAAATGGTTGTTTCAAATATGATTTTATTTTTATCAGTTGCGATTGTAATTGTATTTGTAGTTTTAATGCTGTGGGGGTTTGTTTTTTCAACTAAAGACGGGTTTGTAATGACCAACGCAATGAAGGTGGGGCTATTTGTTGTTATTACTATTTCTTTAATTATTGGGATTTTGTGGGCGGCAGGCGTCAGTGGAAAAGCTTATGATTTTTTGTTTAACCAGTCATGGAGCGAGGCATTTTGGACAAATTTAATTTTTGTTGTTTTAATTGGAGTTGCTCTCGCTGCAGTTATTAGAGGTTCTGGGAAATAGTTTGGTTTTTGTTTAATTACATTTGATTTTTTAAGTTTTTCCTGTGAAATTTTTTGCCCCGCCCGCCAAAGACGATTTCGGAGCAAATTAATTTTTGCGAACAGAGTGAGCAGATTTTATCTATATCTCATAATTAAGAAATATTTATAAATAACATTTAATATTTTATATTATGATAGAGGTGATGAGCTTATTAGCTTCTTATGGTTTTTTTAGAGGAGGAGATATTGGAAATATTCTTGCGCAATGGCAGGCTGCAGGAGTTTTTAGTTATGTTTTGCCTTTTTTATTAATTTTTGCCCTTACATTCGGGCTTTTAATTAGAATTGGTTTGTTTACAACTAAAACTAAAGAAGGAATAGAGGGACCAAATAAATCAATAAATGCAATTATTGCCCTTTCTGTCGCTTTAATGGCTTTGCAATTTGATTTTGTTTCTGTCTTTTTTTCTGAGATATTTCCAAGATTTGGAGTTGCATTATCTATTATTCTGGTAATTATAATTCTCGGAGGATTGTTTATGCCTTTAAATGCCAAAGGTTTTAATTGGGTCTTGATATTAGTTGTAATGGTTATTATAGGAATAGTTGTTTTCCAGTCATTAGAATCTTTTGGATATAATGCAGGTTATTGGTGGAGAAATAATCTTGGAAGTTTGCTTGGCTGGGCAGTTTTAATTGGATTAATTATTGCAGTTGTTGCAGGGAGCACAAGCAGTTCTCCAGATTCCAGCAATTTGTTGAGTAAAATTTTGCTTGGACCTCCATCAAAATAATTTTTTAGATTAATTTTATTTTAGAACAAATGCTTGCAACAAGTTGCCCGAATTTATTTATCTTTTTTTGGCGTTGTTGTTTTTTTCACTGCCCTTTCTGCATGAGATTTTACAAGAATTGGGAGAGTTTTGCTAAATGAATCCTGCATCATATTCATTTCTTTTTTTATGCTTTCAAGACCCTGCCCATAAGAACCAATTTTTTCAAGTATTTTGATTTGCAAGTTTTCTATGATTGATTCAACTTTTTTTAATCTGTTTTCAAAATTAGAAAATTTTGTCTCAGCAATTGCTGAAAATTCTTTAAAATTTGAAATTTGTAGGGAGAGTTTTTTTACTTTTTCTTCAAAAACTTGTTCTGCAATTTCTATTATAGTGTCTGTTCCAAATCCTTTATCATAATTTTCAGATTCTTGTCCATATCCTTCTTGAGGATAATATGCTTCTGTCTCTTGCAGCGGGGGATAAGAAGGTTCTTGAGGAGGGTAGTATTGAGCAGGCGGCATTTCCTGAGGAGCATATGTTTCAGGGTTTGAAAACGGCGAAGGTGTTTCTGGTCCCAAAGGGATTTCCCCAAGGGATGACTCTGGTGAGCCTTCCCCCGGAGTGAAATCATTTTCCTGCATTTCATTTTCTCCTTCAACAGCTTCTTTTATTTTTGCCTGGGAAAATGCATCTGTTATTGCTTTTGGAGTAATTCCCTGTTCAAATAATCTATTTGAGATTTCTTGTTCAGATAAACCCATTTGTTTCATTTGTTTGACTTGATCTAATGCGCCCATTTTTTTGATTTTTAGTTTTTTTTACATTGCTATTTAAGTTTTGGGTTTTTCAAATTCCCACTAAAGCTTGCCTAAAGGCAAGCACCCGCCCTTTATTTTTTTGTGATTTTCCAAAGTTTAATAAAAACCCCAAACTTTTAATTGAGTTGATTATTCAGCATTTTCTTTTAAATACCTTAATGGCTGAAACATTTTTGCTTGTTTGATTAAAATATCTAAATCATCTTTTCTTGCAAATTTAGAGAATTCAGTTGAAACGCTTTCTATAAATCGCCTTATTTTTTCCAGATTGTCTTTTATTTTTTCTAAATCTTTTTTTATTTCAAGGATGTCCTCTGTTGTTTTTTCTTTTGAATCAATTAAATTTTGTCCGATAAGCAAAACTCTGTCTTTGAGAATTCTTTGTTTTTCTTCCAAATCTCTTATTTTTAGATTATTCTCTTCCGGAACCTGCTCCTGATAATTCACCTCTTCCATAAATAAAGAAAGGAGAATGGCTTTAAATTTGTTTTTATTTTGGTTTTTCAAACTTTGCTTTTTGTTTTAGTTGTTAAATTGTATTTGCATTTTCCAATAAATTGTGTCATACAAAATAATTTAAATCTATTTAAACCTCTATATTTATGCAATTTGAAAAACTCAGAGCATCATCTGGTTAAGTTCAAATTGCCAAAACTGAAAATGCAATTTGAAAAAGAGGCGAAACTATATTCTTATGAAGCTGTAAGAGAGGGCGGCGAGGATATTCTTTATGTTAATTATTTTGGGGCACCTTATGTTCCAAGCATCTCTGAAAATCCGGAAGTTATGGAGAGAACCATAAACAGTTTAATTGAAAATCCTAATGTTTCCAGAATCATTCTTTCCCAGCAAAAAAATTATAATTATGATTTTGTTGAAACTTCTCTGCTTTTAGAGATTGCCCAATTTTATGTTTATTTATTAAAACAAGAAAATATTTTATCTCAAAGAAAACTAATAACAAATCAAACATCGCTTTTTTCACATAGATATAATAAAATATTTTCTTTTCTTTTACTTTTAAAAAGAGACCCTGTTGCAGCTTATTTTGAATTAAAAAAAATAATCATTGAAGAGAAAATTAGGATAGATAAAATTGAAGACGAGACAATTAAGCTTGATTATCTTAATTACATTTATTTTCTTGAAAAAATTTTCAGGCTGTTTGAGAAAACAAGACTGATTCAGTCTATTCAGAAATATTTAAAAGATTATCAAAAAGGGAGTCGTGAAATTTATTATAAAATTTTTAAGCCGGATATAATTCCTAATTTTACTTTTACGAGATTAATCAGTGATTTGCCCGAGGGCGCAGAAATTGTCGATCAATATAAAATTTCAGGAGAAGAGCATGATGAATCTTTAGTTACAATATTAAAAATGAAAGATGAATCTAAACTAATGTACCATCTTCATCCTCCGGAACACTCGTTAAATGAAGATCATAATTTACTTTTAAATCTTGCAAGAACAGTTTTAATTGAACACCAGCCTAAAGCAGAAGAGCTTACAGATACTGAGAGAATTAGAAGTGTTTTTTTTAATATTTCAAGAGATTTGCTGAGAGATTTAGCAAGCACTAAAGGAATTAATCTGAGTTATCCCGATTTAAATAAACTGGCAATTATTTTAGTCAGGAATACTCTCGGGTTTGGATTGATAGAAGTTTTACTTCAGGATAAAAATATTCAGGATATTTCGCTGAACTCGCCAATTGCAAGAGTTCCCATTTTTATTAAGCATGGAGAGTACGACGAGTGTTTGTCAAATATTCGTCCAAGTCAGGAAGATGCAGATTCTTGGGCTGCTAAATTTAGAATGATTTCCGGACGGCCTTTGGACGAAGCTAATCCAATTTTAGACACACAATTAGAAATAGGAAAATTAAGAGCGAGAATTGCAATTATTCAGAGGCCTTTGTCAGTAGATGGAATGTCTTATTCAATTAGGCGTCATCGTGAAAGTCCGTGGACACTGCCTCTTTTTGTTCAAAATAAAATGCTGAATCCATTTGCTGCAGGATTGTTAAGTTTTTTAATTGACGGCTCGCGAACACTTCTCGTTGCTGGAACAAGGTCTTCTGGAAAAACTTCTCTTCTTGGAAGTTTAATGCTGGAAATCATTCCAAAATATAGAATTATCGTTATTGAGGACACTTTAGAACTTCCGGTTGAATCTTTGAGAAATCTCCAATATAATATTATCAGGATGAAAGTTCGTTCTGCTTTATTAAAATCAGGAATAGAAGTTTCTGCCGACGATGGAATTAGAACAAGTTTAAGACTTGGAGATTCAAGTTTAATTGTTGGTGAAATTAGATCAACAGAAGCTCAAGCTCTTTATGAAGCAATGAGAGTCGGGGCTTTGGCAAATGTTGTTGCAGGAACTATTCACGGAGCGAGCCCTTACGGAGTTTTTGACAGAGTTGTCAATGATTTGAAAGTTCCGACGACGAGTTTTAAAGCAACAGATATTATTGCTGTCTGCAATCCAATAAAATCTGCTGATGGTCTGCATTCCTGGAAAAGGATGACACAACTTTCAGAAGTAAGAAAACACTGGAAAAATGACCCTTTGGTTGAAAAGGGTTTTGTTGATTTATTAAAATATAATGTAAAAAAAGATGAGTTAGAACCGACAGACGATATTATCAATGGAGACAGCGAAATTTTGAAAGACATCGCTTCTAATGTCAGGGGATGGGCTGGAAATTGGGACGCAATTTATGATAATATTTTGTTGAGGGCAAAAATAAAAAAAGAAATTGTTGATGTCGCTGAAAAAACAGAAAATGCAGAAATTTTAGAAGCAAAATTTAATACTTTGTCTAATCATGCTTTTCACAGAATTTCAGACGGAGTTATTCAGGAAATTGGTCTGCCGTTGGGAGATAAAGTTTTTCCGTTGTGGCAGCGCTGGCTGAATCAGGAAATTAAAAAGTTTAGGATTTAGATAATTTTATTAATTATGTTTATTAAATAGCTTTATGAAAAAACAAATTATTTTTTTATTCTTTGGAATTATTTTGATTTTTTTAGCTTTTACTTTTGCTGGAAAAAGTTTTTTATCAGCCCAGCTTGTAGAAATTGAAGGAATTAGTTCAGAAGATTATTCTTACGAAGGTGAAAATGTAGAAATTCAAGGAGAGGTAATGGCGTGTAAAGAAGGATTTGAAAATTGC
>Ga0066340_115_pt1 | contig 9929 bp, 10 predicted proteins | sample RifGroA2_FD_59254 | JGI IMG/M metagenome (GOLD analysis project Ga0066340, IMG submission 59254) | Archaeon GW2011_AR19
AACTCCAGAGCTTTTTCATAATCTTTTTGCGCCAGTTTTGGTTTTTTTTCTCCATCCCAGACATCTCCTTTTTTTGAATAAGGAGAATAAATATCTCCCCTATAGATATCTCCCCGAATTTTATAAAATTCTGGATTTTCTGGAGCTAATTCAATTGCTTTAGTATAATCTTTTAATGCCTCGAGTAAATTCTTTTTTTTATAAAATATTTCTGCTCTTGCTATATACGCATCTAAAAAAGATTCATCCAAACCTACTGCCATAGAATAATTTTTAAGAGAATTATTTTTATCTCCTAATGCATTATAAGAGTCTCCAAGAAGTTTATATGCTCTTGAGTTAGTAGAATCTATCTCTATTGCTTTGTTAAAATATTCAATTGATTTTTTAAATTGTTTTGTTTTATTTAAAAAAAATCCAATAGCTCTATATTCTCCAGATAAAAATTCATTTTCAGTTAAAGGTTTTATTTCTTTATTCTCTTTTATAAATTTTTTGTATAACTCCCCTGGTTGCTCTTCTCCAAAAGTTGTTTCCCAATTAATAAAATTTAAACTATCCAAAGCATATCTTGCAAAAAAATGTTCTCCAATTTTCATTGGAACAATTTGAAATTTTTTTTTAGACGCAACTTCTAGATATAAAATTAAAAAATGAATGGAATTAAGATTTTTTGTTTTTAGAGATTCACAAAATAAAAGTTCTGGTTCATTTTTATAGGAAAAATTACTGTTCTTTAGGGTTAAATCAATGCCCTTTAGATTATTAATTGCTTGTATTTTTTTATAGTTTTCATCTGCTCCCCCAAAAAAAATATCTTTTCCAAGCTTATTAACAATAGAATCCAAAGTTTGATAATCAGAAAGCTGAACATTAAATCCTGCTTCTTTTTCTAAATCAAGCAGTTCTTTTGCATAATGAACTTTTTCTTTTTTTATGGAGTCTAAAATAGTAATTTGTTCTCCGGAATTTTTTATTTGCGCTGTTACAGGATTATTACTTAATGAATAAAGCATTCCAGATAAGATAAGCAATTTTTTCATGAGCTGAACCATGCCCCCACCTATTCTTTTAAGATTATAAATCTTTCGTAATGTATTAATTATAAAGTTACTACGGAACGGAAAGGTATTTAAATATCCAAAGAAATTATTATGGATATGAAAACACTGAATTATTTAGTTGCTGGAATGATTGCGGGAAGTTTAAATTTAGGAATTGTTGAAAATGTAAATGGACAACAGATGAACATAAAAAAAGGATTTTCATTTCAGAAAAATATGCAAGAACAAATAAAATGTTTAAAAGAAAAAACAAATTTTTATTATAATAAAATAAAAGGGACAAAATCAGAATATTTTGAGAACATACCCTGTAAATGTTTTGACATTAATAAAAATGATTCTACTTATGATGCCCTGATATTAACTAATCCTTTAGATAGTTTAGAATATATTAGCCTAGATAAAAATTCAAAAAATAAAATTTCGGCGGATTTATACTCTAAAGAAGAAGATTATCCAGAGTTAATTATTATACATAATCCAAATAATGGTAAATCCAAAATTTACGTGTTTGGAAAAGATTATCAAGACTTTGCAAATAAACCAGAAAATTTAGAGGCAAGTATGGGTTTTATGCTGTATGATTCATTCAAAAGAGAGATATACAAAGATTATAAAGAATCAAAATTAAGTAAAAAATGAAAACCTTAACAAAAATTTTATTCGGAACAGCTTTAGCAACAGCATTAAATCTTAATTCTTATTCTCAAACTCCTAAAAACACAATGGTCGTATATGTGAGCGTTGACGATAAAAAAGATGAAGCTATTGTTAATGTTGATTCTATAAAATCATATAATATTTCATTTTCAGTTGAAAAAAATAATTTACTTGATTTAATGATGGGTGGAAAACCAAAAGAAAATAAATCCGAAAATAAAACAAAACTTTATATTGTTAGAAAAACAAAAAATGAAACAATAGTAATTCCGGCAATGACTGAAGGAGGATATGATTTTTCAAAAGATTCTAAAAAAGAAATTGAAAAACAAGTCAGGGAATTTGTAAAAGACGAAAAGATTTCCATTTCTGATGCAGTAAAATATGATTCTGGCGAGATGTTTATGGAAATTTTTGGAGATGATAAATGAAAAAATTAAAATGCTCATTCTACGAGCAAAAAGGCGAATTTTTAGCACATGAAAAAGATGAATTAACCTTAAGGTATTTTATAGGAGATTATGATAATTACAATCTTTCTTCTCCAGAAATACATAAAAAATTTAATAAAGTTTATAAAAAAAATCTTGTTTCAGAAGAAGATATCTATGAAACTCAAATTCCAAAAATATACTCTAAATATTATAATTATAAAATAAACGGGGTAAAAGTACAATTCTATTCAAAAAATCAAAAATTAAATAGAACAATCCGCCCTACAACAATTCGCGTTCAGGGATTAGAAAAGAGTATAGAGAAATTAGTAATAGAAATGAAAAAAGAATTTCATATGGAAACATTTATATAAAAAATGAAAACCTTACAAAAATTAACGCAAAATGAATTTGGAATATTCTCTCTCGCGAATGGTATAGAAATAAGCAGTAGAAATCTTTTAAGAAGCGGTAAAATAAAAACTCTAGTTGTAGAACACCCGTGTTTAGATATTTCTAATGTTATAAATGAAATGTCTGATAAAAAATCAAATTTTATTCCTGAAGATGCTAATGCTTATGTTACATCTGATTTTTCACCAGAAACACAGCATTTAAAAAAATATGATTCGGGAAAAGAAAAATTTTATTCTGTCTATGCTATTCAGTTTTATTATGTTTATTGATTAATTTTTAATCTTTAATTAGATATAACTCGCCATGCCGTGCGCTTTTTTGTAAGTGTTAAATAAACTAAATGCTGTTTCGCCTGCTTTTCCCGCAACCAATGGTCTTATTAATTCGGCTTCTATCCAACTCTCTTTTTTAATTAGTTTTATTTTATCTTCTTTTTTTTCAGAAGATTTTTCGGATTTTTTTTCATATTTTCCAATTAACGCCAAAAAAGGATTAACTTCATTTGATTTTTTATTTTCTTTTTCAACCACTTCATCTTTTTCATTTAAAAAAGAATCTATCTCTTCCTGCAATCTTTCCAAACTGTCCGTTGTTGCGCCCTCGATAAGCCCAAAAACATCTTCTAAATCTGATTTCGAAAGCTCCTGATTTAATTTTTTTATCTCGTCGTCATTTAAAACATAAGCCCTGAATGTTACCGTCGTTTTTCCCCCAAAAGTATAATGCGCCTGCTGTGAGCTTACTCTCTGGGGAATTCCTCTGAAATAAAAATCAACTAAAATGCAGACATAATAATCTCTTTTTTGTTTTTTTAAAAAATTGTCTTTTGAAAATTCCAGAGGAAGATCTCCTGCAAGCGCTGAAGATTTAATATCAAGTTTTGATTTTCCAAATAAAGTTAGTTCAAGAAGAATTGTATTAAAAGTCTTGACTAAATCAACACTTCTTCCAGATTCTTTTTGTTCAAGCTGTTGCGCAGATTTTAAATATGGTTTTGCCCAGCGAGAATAAAGTTTTAAGCTGTTCACCTGGCTTCTCAAATAATTTTTTTCTAATTCGTATCTTTTTTTTAATTCATTTTCAGATTGAGTCAGCCAAATATTAAATTCTTGTATTCTCGGTTTCAAAATTCTTTTAACGCGGTCATTTAAATCAATCTTGTCAGCTTCTTTTTCATCTGCTACGGATAAAAAAGCATCAATTAAAGTTATAAATCCTGCCTGACCAAGCGCCATGGATTTTATAGAAGAATTTCCTTTTTGTATATCAACTTTATCCATCCAAATTTGTTTCAGGGAAAGTACGGCAGCGTCGCGAATTAATCTATCTTTTGATTTAAGTCCATTGTATTGCTGCAATCTTGTTTTAAAATCCTTTAAGTCATAAATTAAATTTAAAACACTTCTTAAAACAGCGTTGATGTCTGCCAGAATTTTTGCTCCTTGCTGCTGCATAATTGTCGCTCTCTGTCCAAGCTCGCCAAAATGTCCAGAGCCCGGAGAAGAAGTAAAATTATCAATAAATTTTTCTGTTTTTAATCCAAAATCATTCATTAAATCTGTAATAAAAAAATAAATAGGCTCTAATCCTTCTGCAGCTGAATCATATCCGAGGATATGTTCTGCCTCAGGCTTGCCCTTTTTTTTGTAATACTCGCTGACTCTCTGAATGATCTCTGAAACTGATTCCACCATTAATATTGATATAGTTTAGTATTTAAAAAAGGTTTCTAATTGTTCTTGAATAACAAAATCAAGGAAATAGGCTGTGTTGTATGATTCATTAATTTTTCAAATTTTAATTTTCCTATAATTTTATTGGCAAAATTTTAAAAGATTAAAGGGCGGGTCTTCGAGCTTTAGCTCGAACTTGGAGTGGGAATTAAGGAAAATTAAAATTTGGCATTTTTATCGCTCAATTATGCAACACCCTAAGGAAATAACTAAATTTATAAATAATTCATTTGTTCATTATTCATGGGCTTGTTTAAAAAAAAGAAAAAAGTTTTAGATTTAACGAGATATAAAAAAAGATTTCCTCAAGAAGAACCGCAGGAAGAAGAGATAAAAGATTTAACTCAAAATTCTAATTTACAAACTGCGACGACAAATCCTGTAAATACCGGAAGTTCAGGAGGATTTCTTGGAAACTTTTTTGGTTTTGGCGGCTCAAGCAATTCAACAGAAAACGCGTCTCAAACATCTGCAGAATCTCCATCTTCTGATTTAGAAGAAAGACGGCAAAAGCTTGTAAAAAGATTAACTTATATGACTGACAAACTTGAAGAACTTTCAAACCAAATTTACAAATTACAACAAAGAGTTGAATTGCTTGAAAGAAAATCAGGTTTTGGCGGAGAATAAAATTAAAATGAAAACAAAAAAAGAAATTTTTGAAGAAAAATTTATATCAATATCAGAAGCAATAAAACAGAAAGAAGGAAAAGTTGCAGTTCGCGGCTGGATTTATCGGGAAAGGGGAAGCAATAAAATGAAATTCTTAGTTATTAGAGATTCAAGTGAAATAATTCAATGTGTTTTAAATAGAGAGAAATTTGAAAAACAATGGGAAGAGATTGATAAATTGCAGATTGAATCGAGTTTGGAGATTATTGGAGAAATTAAAGAGGATAAAAGAGCGCCGACAGGTTATGAAATCTCCGCTGAAAAAATAAATATCATCGGCTTAAGTGAAAGTTTTCCAATTAACAAAGATTTAAATGAAGAACTACTCGGCGACAGAAGACATCTTTGGTTAAGGAGCAGAAAAATGACTGCAATTTTAAAAATTCGTTCAACAATTTTTGGAGCAATTCATGAATATTTCAGAAAAAATAATTTTTACGAATATCAAAGCCCGATTTTTCAGAGTGTCCAGTGCGAAGGCGGTTCAACATTATTTTCCGTTCCATACTTCGGGCAAAAAGGAGTTTTCCTCGCCCAGACTTGGCAGTTATATGCGGAGCCGGCAATTTTTAGTTTGGAAAAAATTTACACTATCTCTCCATCTTTCAGAGCAGAAAAATCAAAAACCTCAAGACACTTGACAGAATACTGGCACGCAGAAATGGAAGTTGCTTGGGCAAATTTTGAAGAGATTTTATTTTACGGCGAGGGATTAATTAAGCATATTGTAAAAAAAGTTTTGGACGAAAACAAAGAAGAACTGAAAATTCTTGAAAGAGACATAAAAAAACTTGAACCAGTTATCAAGAAAAAATTTGTAAAAATGACTTATACGGAAGCGCTAAAGCTTCTTAAAGAAAAAGCAAACATGAATATTGAATGGGGAAAAGATTTGCGGACAATTGAAGAGGACAAATTAAGTTTTATGTTTGATGTTCCAATTATGATTACAAATTATCCCAAAATTGTTAAAGCATTTTATATGAAAGAAGACCCTAAAGACAAAAAAGTTGTTCATGGAGTTGATTTCATTGCTCCCGAGGGCTATGGTGAAATTATCGGCGGAAGCGAGAGAGAATCTGACATTGAAAAAATTAAAGAAAATTTAATTGAGATGAACGAAAATCCCGAAAATTATGAATTTTACTTGGATACAAGAAGATATGGGAGTGTTCCGCACGGCGGTTTTGGAATGGGAGTTGAAAGAATTGTTGCCTGGATTTGCGGGCTTGACACAATTAAAGACGCAATCCCTTTTCCGAGGACGATGACGAGATGGAAACCTTGAAAAATATCTCTAAATCCTCTTTTAAACTTTTTCATCATCTTTTAATGTATAGTTATCTTTAAAAGGGAAATTGATTTTTGAGGTATTACTTAAATTTTAATGTAAAATTTTTGTTTTTAAAATGAAAATTGGAAATATTGAATTAAAATGGCTCGGACATTCAGGATTTTTAATTAGAAATTCAAAAAGAATTTATATTGATCCGTATAATATTCCTGAAAATTCTGAAAAAGCGGATTTAATTCTTATAACTCACAGCCACTATGACCATTGCAGTTTTGAAGACATCAACAAAATTATTCAGGAAGGAACAAGAATAGTCATGCCAGCCGACTGCCAAAGCAAAATTACAAGATTTGAAACTCAAATTAAAATGGAAGTTATTGAACAAGGACAGGAGCTGGATTTAGGCGACTTAAAAATTTCTGCAGTACCCGCGTATAATATTGACAAACAATTTCATCCAAAAGACGATGCTTGGCTTGGATATTTAATTAAGATGGATGATGTTTTGATTTATCATGCTGGAGATACAGATATAATTCCAGAAATGCAAAGGTTAACAGGACACAGGCAAGAAGGAAAAGAATTTGTCGCGCTTCTTCCAATCGGCGGAAGATTTACAATGTCTGCAGAAGAAGCTGCTGAAGCAGCGAATATAATTAAACCAACTTTAGCAATTCCAATGCATTATGGTTCTATCATTGGAACAGAAAAAGATGCTCAGGAATTTGTTGAACTTTGCGCGGAAAAAGGAATTAATGCGAAGATTTTGGAAAAAGGATAAGTTTTTAGTTAGATTATTTTTGTAACTTTAAAGTTACAACTAATGAAAGATTTAAAAACTTCCTTCCCATTCAATTTTTATGAAATCTAACTGGAAAAATTATCTAGCAACAGGAGCTTTTTTAGCGGGCTCTTTTTTTGGACATTCTCAAAATATCTCAAAGACAGAAAACAAAACTTCCTTCGTAGATTCAATTATGACCGAGGCAAAAAAATATCCAACTACAACTCATTTTATTTATGAAATTATGAAAGAGAATGACTCCAATTTTCATAATGCGGATACATTAGAAAAAATTATTCAAAATGTAGAAAAACAACATGAAAAAAAAGAAAAATATTCAAAAGAAGAAACTATTGAAATATTAAAAACAACCAGCAAAGAAATTGAAAATTTAGGATTTGAATATGAACTAAATAAGTTTGATTGTGATGACATGTCTTTTATTTATTTGGCAATTGGAGAAAAATTTAATTTACATTTATATTGCGTTTCCGCACCAGAACACATGTTTATCAGACATGATTTGGATGGAAAACATAACTCTTTAGATTCAAATGATTCGGTTAACAAAGGAGATTTTAATTGGGAAACAATAAGAGGAGAAATTGCTAAAGATGATGAATACTATCGGGGAAGAGATTGCATTCTAAAAAGAGTGTATCTTAAAAATCTAACAAAACAAGAATTAATTGCCCAAGCTTTTTCTAATGTGGGACAATATCTTTGTAAAGAAGGAGATTATAATCGTTCTATTAAAAACTATAAAAAATCCATAGAATTAAACAAAAATAATCCTGAAAGTTATGTTAATATTGGATTCTCTTTTTTTAAGAAAGAAGAATATGATTCAGCGATTGTAAACTATAATGTAGCCATAAAGTTAGATACAGATAATTTTCAGGCTTATTCCAATAGAATTTATGCATATAAATGTCTTGGAAAAATAGAAAAAGCAAATAAAGATTATAAAAAATTTAATGAAATGTTTAAAAAAGTTTATATCTCAAAAATGGAATAAAAAATCAAATTTATAGTCTAACCAAATTCCCATAATTTTAAAAAGAATAATTATTTTTATTATTCTATGTCGTTTGATTCATTTCTTAGACGAAAAAATTCAATTCTTTCTAAAAAAGATAAATCTTCAATAGGCAAATGGGATAAAAAAATTATTGAATTATGTAATAAAATAAATAAATCAGAAAATTATTACACCACTTCGTCTTGCGCTGGAAGAATTGTTTTAATGATTTCTCAAAATAAAAAATCTCATAATTTGTTTTTAAAAATTTCTCATGAGCTGATTTCTTTTAATTGGCTGAAAAATAATTTAAATGAAATAATTAAAAATAAATTTGTTAAATTTAAATGCGAACCTCCAATTATTCATATTATCTGCAGAAATTTAGAAAGCGCTTCCTTGCTTTTAGAAAAAGCAAAAAGTTCAGGAATGAAACATTCCGGAATCCATTATTTTGGGAAAAGCATAATTCTTGAAATTCACGGCGATGACAAGCTGGAATTTCCAATAATAAATAAAAATAAAATTTTAGTCGACGATAATTTTTTAAAATTAGTTGCAAAAGAATCAAATGAAAAACTGAAAAAATCCTGGAAAATGATTGAAAATCTTTCAGAAAAGTTTTGAGTTCGTAACTTTTGGAAATTCAAATAAATATCTATTGATGATTAACCCGGTATAATTTATGAATATTAAATTCAGCTTAACTTTTAAAATGTTTTTACGACGACAATTTCTTTTATTTAAAATCTGGTCGGCGGAGGGGGCGAGCGACTTCGTGGTAGGCAGTAATTAAAAAAGAAAAATAAGCCGTGCGAGGTCGGGAGTTGGGTGGGGCAAATAACTTCGCAAGAGAAACTTAAAAAATAAAATTATAAAAATAAACAAGTAGAGTCGGGAGAGGGGAATTTAAACTCAAAACCCTGAAAAAATCTAAAAAATTTCCTAAATAATATATTCTTCAAATATCCGAAATTTTTATAAAGAGAAGCATACTAATTATAATGATAACTCTGCTTAGCAGAGAAAAGAAATAATTATAAGGAGGTCAAAAAAACAAAAGATGGCATTAGATTTTGCAAAAGAGGCAATACAAAACGCTTCTACGCACAGCATTAATTTTGATGAATTAAGAGCAGGAAAAGCAAACATTAAAGTTATTGGATGCGGAGGATGCGGTTCTAATATGGTTACCTGGCTTTTTAACAAAGGTATTAATGGTGCTACTATTTATGCAGCAAATACAGATGCTCTTCATCTTAGTGTAACTAAAGCCGACGAGAAAATTCTTATTGGTAAAGAGTTAACTAGAGGACTTGGTGCAGGTGGAAAACCTACAAAAGGAAGAGAAGCTGCTAAAGAAGCATTAGTTGAACTTAAAAAAGCTGTTGGAAATGCAGATATGGTATTTGTCCTTGCTGGAGAAGGTGGTGGAACAGGAACAGGCGCAGCGCCAGTTGCGGCACAAATTGCTAAAGAAACTGGAGCAGTAGTTATCGGCGTCGTTACCATGCCTTTTGAATCTGAAAAAGCAAGACTTGACAAAGCTGAATTTGGATTACAGGAGCTAAGAGATAGCACAGACACTTGTATTGTTCTTGATAATAATAGACTTGTAGATATTGCTGGTCAGTTGCCTATTGAACAAGCTTTCGCTGTTGCGAATGAACTTGTGAGCACTATGATTAAAGGAATTGTTGAAACAATTACTCTTCCTAGTTTAATTAACTTGGATTACGCAGATGTTTCCTCAATTATGAAAGATGGTGGTGTTTCAGTAATAGGTATCGGTGAAGCAGACTCACAGGACAGAGTTAATGAAGCTGTTCGACAAGCCCTTACTCATCCTC
>Ga0066340_119_pt1 | contig 6781 bp, 8 predicted proteins | sample RifGroA2_FD_59254 | JGI IMG/M metagenome (GOLD analysis project Ga0066340, IMG submission 59254) | Archaeon GW2011_AR19
TTACAAATTGGGCTACAAACCTGGAGATGAAATTGTTCATCAGGTTGTAAATGAATCTTTGATTGTTCAAGGAAGAAATAAAATCAAAAATCATCTTTTGGAAAATTATGATGAAGAGAAAGAAAAAGCATTGATAATTGTAGATAATTATTTGGATGATTATGAAAGAGAAAAAGCTAAGAGGGCAAGTTTTCAATATCAGACAACAGAGGAAATAAAAGAAAGCAAAGCCAAAACTTCATTAAGCAGAGCAAAAGAATTTATAGAGTTAATAAGGGAGACATTGCAAAGGTGAGATGCCTGCCGTGTTATTACCGAATATTCTTATTTCATAATCTCCTTCAACTTCTCAACAACAAGTTGCTCACCTGTTATTGCGACAGAGAGTTTTAAGGACATAAATCTTTTTATAATGTAATTTTTTATGATTCACATGTCAAGAGCCGAAGATTTTCTGAGATTCATTTATGCGCCTAAAGAAATTTATGCTGTTTTAGATAAATTTGGCTACAACCCCGGAAATCTTTTGATTAAATCTGTTCTTCAAAAAGGCTATGCTGAAAAGAGCGAGCATAAAATTTTTTTAACTAAACTTGGAAAAGCCAAATTAAGCGAAATAGAATCTTTAAAAAATAAACCTGCTGTTGAAATCCAGCCTCAGCCAGTTCAGCAAATTACAGCACCGACAAGAGAATTTAACAAAATTGCAAGTTTTTGGATTTTAGGCATTGTTGGATTATTAGGATTTATTCTTTCCATTTGGCAAGTCGCATCTTCTAAAGTTTTCATGCCTTATGGGATAGTTAGTGTTTTGTTTTTAATTTCGCTTATTCTTGCAGTAATTTTGTTATTTAAGAAATAAATAATTTTTTTAGAATTGTTTATTGAATTTATTTATAAATCAGTTATAACCTTCTTTAATTATTAATTATCATTTCACAACATAAGCTTTCACTATCACAACATTTTCTAAAGGTTTGTCCTCGCTGTCTGTTTCAGCTTTTGCAATTTTGTCTATAACATCCATTCCTTCAATAACTTTTCCGAATGCGGGATGTTTATCGTCTAAAAAATTATTGTCTACAAGATTTATAAAAAATTGACTTCCGCCGGTGTTTGGTCCTGAATTTGCCATTGAGATTGTTCCTCTAAGATTTTTATTTCCGCCAGCATGAATGAATTCATCTTTGATTGTGTAACCCGGACCGCCCATTCCAGTTCCTTGAGGGTCTCCTCCCTGAATCATGAATCCATCAATTACTCTGTGAAAAATAACTCCGTTATAAAAATCCTGTTCAACTAATTTCTTGAAATTTCCAGATGTTATCAGCATATCGGAATATAAATTGATTGTAATGTTTCCATAATTTGTTTCAAGTTTTACTCTTGTCGTTTCTGTTTTTTTAACCATGAGCATTGTTCCTGCTATTAAAATAATTAAAAGGATTATAAAGATTGTGATTACTGATTTTTTCATTTTTATAATTTGCTTATAAATTTCTTATTTTTTTCAAAGAGTTTATTATCAACCATTCCAAAAACTCCCTGTAACTCGTCTTTAAATTGTTTAGGACCAATTTTACTTAATACTTTTGCTAATCTATCTTTTAAATTATATCTTTGCAAGACTTCTTTCTTTATCCATTCCTTATCTTTTATAGAATTAACTAATAAAAAGATATCCCTAATATCTGTCTGCCTGCAACTGATTAATTTCATTGTGAATAAAGCATCAGCGTTGATAATTTTAAGTTTGAGCTGTTCGTTTATAGTTTTGCCTTGTAAATTTCGTAAAGCAGAATTATCAAAAACCCATTTTGCAGAGAATTTAGCATTTGTCTGCCTGTCAAGAATTTCTTCTATAAGTATATCTATGCTTACTTTAAAATTATTTTCTAACTCTTTCTCGTATCTTTGAAAATTACCTTTGTATGAAATTTTATCAGAATAATTCTTTTCCTTATGATATCCTATTTCAAGAAGAGATTTCTCAATTTTATTTAGTTCTTTACGATTTTTTATTACAATATCGCAGTCAACTGAGAATCTTGGCAAAGTATATGAATTAATCGCATATCCCCCAATGACGACAAATTTACTTTTCTTTATTTTTTTCAGTGTTTCAAATATTTCTTTTTCTCTAAGCTGTAATTGTTCCATATTTTTCCTTCATATAATTATAAGGGTAGGCATAAAAACTATTTGCTTTTGCTATTTTTTCGGTTTCTTTTAAGGTTTCAACTTTTATTTCATTTTTTTCAGCAGAATTTAATTTTTCAACCGGTTCTAATATTACAAACTCTCCAATTGTTGAGCCTATTTTTATATAATTTGGAATTCTGTAAGCATTAAAAAATTTTTTCCAATAGTTTAAATCCTTTTTTAAAATTTTAATATAATACGGGGATTTTTCTTTCCCTCTTTGTATATAAGAATAATCAGACCATACTTCAACTGCAGATAATCCGGTAAAAGCATAAGGTTTCTTTGATTTTTTGATTATTTCAGGGACTTTAAATTCCAACAATCCTTTTAAGATTATTTCTGGGTTCACGCATTTGTAAGAATTATGGGAAATTTTTTTTATCCATCCATTATTTAACAATAAAGAGAAAATCTTTTTTTTCATGCTTTCTCCGACTATCCAATCTAAGTCTGATTGGCTAAATTCTTCACTTAAGCTGTGCCTTGAGAAAAACAAAGCATAAGCTCTTAATCCGTAATTTGGTATCTCATTATACATAGTTACTCAATAGGTAACTACATATTTAAATGTTTCTATTAGCAAAATATAGAGATTAAGAATAAATAGCAATTGCGATTAAGTCGCTCTACTCCCGACCTCGCACGGGTTATTATCTAATTTAAATTTCTCCCTACCACTAAGTCGCTCGTTTATTCTGTTCACTTACATGAAAAATATGTTCAATTTCATTTTCTATTTTGTTGAAAACTTTGTGAAAAGTTCTCTTTAAATCCCAGTCAACAGCTTCTGCTTTAATTGATTTTCCAGAATAGTTAACCACCGCATGAATGCTGAATTTTGTTTTTCCGCCATGATTGTGTTCTTTTAAATGAATTTTTATAGACTCCACATTTTTTAATTTGCGTTCAATTTTTTTAGAATATTCTTCCCAAAGCTTCTGAAATTCGTTTTTAGTTTTTTCAGTGAGAACTTCAAAGCCCATTGTTTGCAGATTAACCATAAAAAAATAAAGAATTTCGTTTATATAAATTTAATGTTTAATGGATTAATCTTTCAACAAATTTTAATTTGTGGTAAAGAGGAACATATTTTTAATCTCTCACTTCTATTTTAACATTTATAGATTTCGGAATTTGCATTTTCATGATTTGCCTTAAGATTTTTTCATTTGCAGGCAAGTCAATTAATCTTTTATGAATTCTCATTTCAAAATTATCGAATGTCGCAGTTCCGCTTCCGCATGGAGATTTTCTCGTTGTAATTTTTAACCTTTTAGTCGGCAATGGAACAGGTCCGCTTATTAAAATTCCGGATTTTTTAGCCATGTCTTTAATAGATTCGCAAATAGAATTAAGCATTTCTATGTCTATGCTGTTTAATTTTATTCTGACTTTAGGCATTTTTATTTCCTAAAAATGACTTATCTGAAATCTTTGATTTTAGTTTAGGCATGAAAAGACTATCTGAAATTAATTTAAAAACCTTTGTAAAGAAACTTAAATTTTTATTCCAGCATTATTGTTCTATCCTGATATTCAATAGAAACTCTTTTTTGAGCATATTCTTTTTTGCAAAGAGATGCAATTTCTTTTGCTTTTCTTTTTATTTCTTTCCTGTTTGAAGGAAATCTTGGATAATTAATTAAGCCGATTATTACTCCATTTTCTCTTCCGCCTTTATAAATAAAAGTTGTAGGCGTAATTGTCACACAAAAACTTGTTTTATTTACATAATCTTGCATAAAATTCTTAACTTCATTGATTGTATGAATTCTGTTGGTATATCCTTCCTTTAGTCCAAGATAAATTTTTGCAGTTATTGTTTCTACCGATTTCATAACCTTTAATTAAAATTATAATATTTAAAGATTTTTATTCTCTAAAAACATTTTTATAGCATATTGTTTTATTTTAAATAAGCATATGGAAAAAAGAAAAACAGGAAATTTTTCAAGTTTTCCATTTTAATGGGAAATTAAAATGAAAAAAAGAGGATTAACTGAAAAGGAAGCTAAAAAGAAACTGGAGCAATATGGATTTAATGAGATTAAGGATGTTTCAATCATATCGCCATTAAAAATATTTCTTAGACAAGTTAAGAATAATTTAGTAATCTATATGTTAGCCATAGCAGTTATTATTTCTTTTTTTGTCGGCGAACCTATAACTGCATATGTTATTTTAGCGGTTATAACCATTGTAATCACGACGGGATTTGTTCAGGAATATAGGGCTGAAAAAACAATAAATTCTTTAAAAAATATGTTAGTCCCAATTTCTATAGTTATAAGAGACGGATCCCCAGGGGATGACTCTGGTGAGCCTCAAGAAATAGAAATTTCTTCAAAAGAAATTGTCCCGGGAGATATACTTGTTCTAAGAAATGGCGAGAAAATTCCTGCGGATTGCATAATCATTGAAGAAAAAGATTTGCTGGTTAATGAAGCTATTTTAACAGGAGAGGCAAAAGAAGTTAAGAAAAAACCAGCAACTTCTGAAAAAAAATATTCTGATGAAAATATGATTTTTATGGGGTGTTTTATCGTCAATGGAAAATGTCTTAATAAAGTAAATAAGATTTCAAAATTCATGATTGTTGTTGCAATTGTTTTTTCTTTACTCACGGGAATTGTCATTCTTTTTGGAAAACCTTTTTCAGAGAATTTATTTTTTGATACTTTAATTTTAATGATTGCATTAGCAGTTTCAGCTTTTCCCGAGGGTTTCCCGGTAGTTTTAACAACGACCTTGTCAGCAGGGGCATACAGGATGGCCAAGCATAATGCAATAGTTAATAGAATGTCCATAATAGAAACTCTTGGAGAAACAACGGTTATTTGTTCTGATAAAACCGGAACAATTACGAAAGGGGAGATGACTGTTAAAAAAATATTTCAAAATAATCAAATCGCAGATGTTTCCGGGGCAGGTTATGGCGGTGATGGAGATTTTTTAATCCATAATAAAAAAATTGATTTAAAAAAAGAAAATGTTTTGAATAATCTTTTAAAATGCGCGGTGCTATGCAATGATTCTAAGATTAAAAGAACCGGCGAGGACAAATTATTTTCTATAATCGGAACTCCAACAGAAGCTTCTTTGCTTGTAATGGCTGCAAAAGCTAATGTTTATAGGGAAGATTTAAAATCTGAGAGAGTAGAAGAAATGCCTTTTAATTCTGAAAGAAAAATAATGAGTGTTTTATGTGAATTAGATAATAAAAAATTTGTTTATTCCAAAGGCGCTTTAGAATTATTACTAAAAAAATGCAGTCATGCGCAAAGAAATAACGGCGTTTTTACACTTACTGAAAGAGATAGAAAAAAAATATTAGAATATAATAAAGAAATGACCTCAGATTCTTTAAGAACTCTGGCTTTTGCATATAAGCAAGTTAAAACATTTTCAAAAGATCATTTTGAAGAAAATTTAATTTTTATTGGTTTTGCAGGAATTGAAGACCCGCCAAGAGAGGAAGTAAAGGAATCAATTCAATTATGTTTAAGATCCGGAATAAAAGTTAAAATGATTACTGGCGATAACAAAGAAACCGCTTTATCTATTTCAAAAAGAATAGGGCTGTATGGAAAAGTTATGGAAGGGGAAGAACTGGATAAAATTTCAGAAGAAGAATTATCTAAAATTGTTTCTCAAATTTCAATTTTCGCCAGAGTAAAACCGGAACATAAATTAAAAATCGTTAAGGCATTAAAAATGAATGGCGAGATAGTTACAATGACCGGCGACGGAGTAAATGATGCCCCTGCGTTAAAAGAAGCGCATATTGGCGTTGCAATGGGAAAAAATGGAACAGATGTTTCCCGTTCCGTTGCTGATTTAACTATAAGAGACGATAATTTTGCGACAATAGTTTATGCAATCAAGGAAGGAAGAACAATTTTTAAAAATATTAGAAAATTTGTAAGCTACCAGCTTTCATGTAATTTTTCAGAGTTAATAATTTTGTTCATAGGAGTATTGCTTTCTCCATTTTTAGGATGGCAGATTCCTCTTCTTTTAGCGATACAAATACTTTTTATGAATCTTGTTACAGATGACTTGCCTGCAATAACTCTGTCATTTACGCCTCAATCTAAAGATGTAATGGAAGAAAAACCAAGAAAGAAAAAAGAAATATTAAATAAATCATTAATCATCTGGTTTGCAATCGCGGGATTATCGATGGCGATAATAACTCTTGCTGTATTTTATATTGTATTTAATTTTCTTAATCAGGAATTTACATATGCCAGAACAACAGCTTTGCTGACTTTAATTCTTTTAGAAATTGCTAATGCTTATAATTTTATATCTTTTAGGCATAAAGTAAGTTTTGAATCATTAAGAGTCAATAAATATCTTTTCTATGCTTCAATGATTTCTATTGCAGCGACTTTATTGATTATTTATTCTCCTTTAAATAAAATTTTTGAAACTGTCCCGTTAGGATTTATTGATTGGGCAATAGCAATTGGGGCTTCACTTTTAATTATAATTATTTTTAATATTTTAAAAAAAGTAAATGAAAAAAGAGAGTTTTTTAAACTTGAATCCTTTTAATTAGAAGAGGTGAAAA
>Ga0066340_103_pt2 | contig 3277 bp, 3 predicted proteins | sample RifGroA2_FD_59254 | JGI IMG/M metagenome (GOLD analysis project Ga0066340, IMG submission 59254) | Archaeon GW2011_AR19
GGTTTTCAAGAAGAAATTGTTAAATATGATAAAAATATTCAAGACAGAGAGAAGAAATAGAAAAAATAGTTAGACAAAACAATCTGCAAAATAAATAATTAAAAATTTATTTTACTCTAATTACTCTGCCTTCTTTGATGTCCTTTAAGCTTCTGACTAATTGCTTTAATAAATCTAAGTCTATATCTGCCTGCATTTTCAATCTTTCATATTCGTCTTTTGATATTTTTATCATTTCCATATTTATAATAAAGAGAAAGAATTTTTAACTCTTTCGGTTATCTGATTCTGTACATTGAAAATATATTTAAAGGTTTTTACATCAGTCTTTTTATGTTGCTTGGACTTGTAGGAAAACCTTCGTGCGGAAAATCAACTTTTTTTAAAGCAGCGACGCTGGCAGAAGTTGAAATCGCTCCTTACCCGTTTACAACAATAAAATCAAATCACGGAATAGGATATGTCCGGATAGAATGCATTGACAAAGAATTTAATGTTCAGTGCAATCCCAACAAAGGTTTTTGCATTTCTCATCAGAGATTTGTTTCTATTGAACTAATGGATGTTGCAGGTCTTGTTCCCGGTGCGAGCGAGGGAAAGGGTTTGGGAAACCAGTTTTTAGATGAACTAAGAGAAGCAGACGCTTTTATCCATATAGTTGATGCTTCGGGAAAAACAGACACTCTCGGAAAACAAACAGAAGGCCATGACCCATGCGATGATGTAAAATTTTTAGAAGAGGAATTAGATGCATGGTATTATAATCTTTTATTGAAAGTTTGGAAAGGCTTTTCAAGAAAAGCAGAATTAGAAAACACAAAATTTTCAGAAGCTGTTGCAAAACAATTTTCTGGATTAAAAGTCAAGGAAGAGCAGGTTAAAAAAGTTCTTTTAAAATTAGCTCTTTCTGAAAAGCCATCTGGCTGGAATGAAAAGCAATTAAAGAATTTTGCATCTGAATTAAGAAAAATAAGCAAGCCAATGATTATTGCTGCGAATAAATGCGATGATGAAGATGCTGTGAAAAATATTGAGAATTTGAAAAATAATTTCAAAGAACATTTAATTATTCCGTGCTCCGCTGATTCTGAACTGGCTTTAAGACAGGCAGCGAAGTTAGGTTTAATTGAATATATTCCCGGAGAAAAAGATTTCAAGGTTTTAAAGCCTTCAGAAATAAAAGGGAATGAGAAACAGGAAGTTTCTCAACAAACTCACCCAAGTGTGGTCGAGTTAAAGACAATTACGGGACAGCAAAAACAAGCTTTAGATAAGATTAGAAAAAATGTTTTGGATAAATTTGAATTTGGAACAGGAATTCAGCAGATTTTGAATACCGGAATTTTTGATTTATTAAAATATATTGCAATTTTTCCGGGCTCTCCAAATAAATTAAAGGACAGCAAAGGCAGAATTCTTCCTGATTGTTTTTTATTGCCTTCTGGAAGCACCGCTTTGGATTTTGCATATCATCTTCATACTGATTTTGGAAAGAATTTTATCAGGGCAATTGATGCAAGAACAAAAATGGCTTGGGGCAAAGACCATGTTTTAAAACATCGGGATATTTTAGAGATTATAAGTCGGTAATTACAGCACATCTTTTTTTAAAATAATGATTACAGCACAAGATTTATATAATTACAGCACACATTTATTATGTAAAAGATGGTGTATAAGAGATATATTAAAAGAGATGGCAAGACTTTTGGTCCGTATTATTATGAAAGTTACAGAGATGATAAAGGCAGAACGAGGACAAGGTTGGTTAATGCTCCTAAAAAAAATAAATTTTCTAAATTAATTTATGTTTTAATAGCTTTTTCTTTAATTTTAATATTAGGAATTTTTATTTTAAACAATAATTTTGAGGGAGGCTCACCAGAGTCATCCTTTGAGGAAAAATCAGACATTAACCTTGAAAAAACCCCCTTTAGTGAATCAAAAATCCTTGGAAGTTTTATTAAGTTAATTGGTTTTAATATTGAAAATATTGAGGAACAGCAAGAGGTTGTTGAAAATACTCCTGAAACAACAGAATACCCTCAGGAAGGGCATAAAGAAATTATTGAAGATTCTCCAGAAATAATAGAAGAAATCCCATCCGAAGAAAATCCTCCTGAAAATATTGAAAATGAGTCCACACAAGAGAATATTTCTAAAAATATCACAGATTTTACAACTGAAATTAATCAAACACAAGAAAACACCACAACTGAAACAAATGTTTCATCAGAAAACCAGCAAATAAATGTTACAGCACAAAATATTTCTGGACAAATTTCTGAAAATATCAGTTTAATTAATGAAACCTTGCAAAATGTTTCTGAAATTATAGTTTTGCAGGCAAATAATTACACAATTAGTGAATCAATAATTCAATACAGCGCAAAATTAGGAGAGCCGGTTAAATGGAAAAAAACACTAAAATTCGACGCTGGAGAGAATGAAACATTAAATAATTTAGAAGTTACCCTATGAAAAGCTCATCTCTGAAACTGAGCCGGTAATTTTTATAACTGGACAATCTGTTAAAAATGAAGAGAAAAAAAATATTTTCAGCAAAATATTCAAGTTTTTCAGGAATTTTTTTTCATTAGTCGGCAGAGTTATTGATATTGGAGAAAATGAAAACGCGGTTTTAGTCAGTATTCAGGAAGAATTAGAAGATAATGATGAAATTGAAATAGAATATTATACTGAAGCTCCATATTCTGAAGAAATCACCTTCAGCGAAGCTCATAAAGAGATAAATGTCGTCGGAAGTGAAGAGATTCATTATGAAAATATTCTTGCCTTTAGCAATTTATCAAAAGAAGTTTCTGAAGAAAAAATAAGGTTATATAGAACCAGCGATGGAATAAAGGAACAGACGGGATTTATAGCTTATGATAACAATAACAATGAATTAATTGATTATATTGAATGGATAGTTCCTTCTTTATCAAACCAAACTTATGAAATTATTTTAATTACAAAAGCCCAGCATCTTGATTCAAACAAAAACTTTATTTCAGATATTTATAATGAAGTTAAAGCCCTTGATGGAAACTGGAGCGAGCAGATAAATGATTCTGAATATGTCAGAGTAACTTTTGAAAAAAATCTTACAAATGAAAATGATATTACAATTTATCCTCGGACAATATCCCCAAGGGATGACTCTGGTGAGCCTAATGGAACTCTGAGAATTGAGATTTATGAATTTAACAAAACAGAGCTGATTGCAGAATTTACAAATATTATAGATAATGAATATAATAAAGTTTATTTAACT